>ERZ773147.1956-NODE-1956-length-19535-cov-2.901232_pt1 | contig 19535 bp, 13 predicted proteins | sample MGYA00580851_ERZ773147 | MGnify/ENA primary metagenome ERZ773147 (study PRJEB29015, sample SAMEA2737818) | human gut metagenome | biome: human gut; feature: human-associated habitat; material: faeces | place: China | collected 2012 ... | reverse complement strand
GGACACCGGCAGCTGCCCCTTCTGGCGGCCCGGGGACGACTATCTCACCGCACGGAAGCAGTAACATACAGCAAAAGAGGGGAGACAGCACATCCGCTGTCTCCCCCTCTTTCATCTGTACCGCACGCAGGCCCTCCCGCGGGATGCAGCGCCTTGTGTGCGGCGTCCCGCGTCAAAGCGGCGCGTCCGCAGCGGCGCCCGGCGCGGCACATCCCTGCAAAACGCAAGAGACGCGGCCAAAGGCCGCGTCTCTTTTCTTCCCCCATGGGCAAGACTCCGCTCGTTATACCCCCCAACAGGCGGAGCAGCAGAAAAAGCGTTACTTACCGGACTTCTTCCGGCGGCGCAGGCCCGCAGCACCGCTGAGGCTCAGCACAGCCGCGGCCGCATAGGCGGCAATACCGGCATCGAAGGTCTTGGGCGACTGGGCCGCGCCGTCGGCGCCGTTATTGGTGCCGTTGGCGCCGTTATTGGTGCCGTTGCCCTTGTGGTTGTGCCACTTATCGTCCGGCGTAGGCACAGGCGGCTTGACGGGATCGTCCGGCGTAGGCACAGGCGGCTTGGGACCGTCATCGTCATCGCTCTTAACGTCCTTCCACAGCGGCGTCACGCTGACGTCGTGCTCCACCACGTAGGTGGTACCGGCCTCGTAGGCCACGCCGTCGATGATCCACTTGTCGAACGTCTTCTTGTCGGGAGCCCGGAAGCCCATGCTGTCCCAGTCGGAGCGCAGGGTGTAGTTCTTACCGCCCTCGGCACGATCCATAGCCAGAGTGCCGCCCACCTCGGTATCGTAGCTGACGGAGTAGTACACCGTCACGGTACCCTCGGCCTCGGTCTCGATAGTACCGGCATAGCCCTTCGCCGTGATGCGCACGGAGATGGTCTTGCCGATGTCCTCGCCGGTCAGTTCGTAGGCAGCCTCATCGGCGCCCTCGATGGGCTGGCCGTTCCGCAGCCACTGGTAGCGCAGGTCAGCGTTGGGCATGCCGCTGGTCTCGGCAGTCAGAGTCTCGCCGCGCTCCAGCTTGCCATTGATGGCCACCGTGCCGGTGATATCCGGCAGAGTGCGCTGGTAGCCGCAGGTATCGCAGGTGGTATCATCCGCATCGGTGTAGTCGTGCTCGGCCTTGTCCTTGGTATAGCCGCAGCCGTCCACCGTGCAGGTGTGCCAGTGATACGTGTCGTCGCTGTCCCAATCCTCGGTCCAGACGTGGGGCTGCACCTCGTACTGGGCATAGTAGGTGACGTTGCCGGTCACGGTCTCGGCCACATCCTCCACCGCACCGTTGGGCGTGGTGCTCCAGCCCAGGAACACATAGCTGTTGTCCTCGTCCGTCTCCTTGTCCGCGCCGGGCGCCTGAATGGCGGTGCCGTAGTCCACAGCGCCATCGGTGCAGCTGCCGGTCAGGCTGCCGCCCTGGGCGTTCCAGGCCACCGTGTACTGGTTGACGGTACGGCTGAAGATGGCGGTGATGGTGGTGTCATCCGTCACGGTGTAGGTGCCGTTAGGCGTGCTCCACTTCTCGAAGGCGTAGGTGTACTGGGCGGTGTTGGCACTGGCCACCGCAGCCACCGTCACGCCCTTGACGGTAACGGTGCTGCCGCTGACGGTCAGATCCGCCCCCTCCGGCACGCGGCTGACCGCCTGCACGGGCGTCACCATGCCGTACTCGGCCTCGTTGGCCTCGAAGGACACGGTAAAGTAGTTCACGGTGCGGTCATGGCCGCAGGTCAGGCACTCTGTGCCCTCCAGGCCGTCATAGACGTGGGCCTCTCTGGTGGTCATATCCCACTCATCGCAGCCGTTCCGGCACTGCTTGACGTGATAATCGTTGTCGTAGTCCTTCCACTGGAAGTCGTGCTCCAGCTTCTGGCCCACCTCGAAGATGGCCTCACCGGCAGTACCCTTACTGGAGACGCCGCAGGCGCAGGACTTGTAATAGAGCGCCGGAGACAGGCAGGTAGCGCCGGCCTTGCGGTACTGCTGGCTCTCCGCCTTCTGGTCGAAGGTATGCTGGTGGACAGGCACCGTCACATCCAGAACCGCACCGGCCCTGTGGGTGTCAGTCTCCTTGAAGCGCACCTGATAGATGCCGCTGTTCAGACCGGCCAGAGTCCCGTCGGGGCAGGTGACGTAGTTCACACCGTCGGCGCTGTACTCCATGGCGGAGGTCACGCCGGTGATGGTACCGTCGGTGCCGCCGATGGAGGAGGGCGCGGTACCCTCCAGACCGGCAGGTGCATCCTGCGCCGCCTTCTGGATGACCAGCGTATAGGTGGCGGAGGAGCGTGCATAGTTATGGTTGCTGTCGTCCGACATCGCGGTGATGACCACGGTACCGGCCTTGCGGATGGTGACCTCGCCGGTGGCGGCGTCCACCGCCGCCACGGTGTCATCGCTGCCGCGATAGACCACGGGGCCCTTGGCGCCGCTGACAGTCTGGGTATAGCTGGTGCTGGCGGGATCGTAGGTCAGCTCCACCCTCGCCTCCGCGAAGGACAGCTCCTGGCCCATGGGTACGATCGTCAAATCGTCCAGCGCCAGCTCCGCCGCGGCGAAGTTGCTGCTGCCGGAGACGCACAGCTTCACCGTGTAGGTACCGGCATTGGTGGGCTCTTCCACCGCGATGCCGTCGGCATTCGTGTAGACCACGGTCAGCGTGATATCCTGCGCGGGATAGCTGTCGCTCAGCTGTGCGGTCACTTTCTTGGCGTTTCCGTTATAGACCAGATCCTCGCTCCGGGGATAGGTCACAGCGAAGTCGCTGACCGCAGGGGTCTTCTCGCCGATGCTCCACACGATGGTCTTATCCTCGGTGGTGCCGTCGTCCCACTGATAGTTGGCGGTGTTCGTCAGCTTGGCCACGGCGGTGTACTCACCGGCGTTGACCGCCTTGAACTCGCCCTCCAGCGTGTAGCCCTCACCGGCGGCCACGCCGGTCTGGGTCTCGCCGTTGTAGATGAGGCCGGTGACGGCCGCGGGGGCCTTCACCTTCATGGGCTGGATCTTCCACTGGATGGTCTTGTCGGTCTTGGTGCCGTCGGGCCACACATACCCCTCGTTCAGGCGCAGGGTGATGGTGTACTCGCCCACATCCGTGGCCTTGTCCTCACCGGACACGGTGTAGTAGGTGTCCGCGCCCTCGGGCACGGTGAGCACCGTCTGCTCCTCGCCGCTGTAGGTCAGGGTGGTCTCGGCGGCCACCACGGGCATCAGGTCTGCGGGCACCGCCTGCACCAGCAGGATGGTGTCGTGGGCCTCGTTCCACGCGAAGATGCTGCCGTTGTTGGTGGTGATCCTGGCCAGCACCTCCGGCGGCAGGGTCTCGTAGGTCACGCCGCTGAAGTAGTCCTTACCCTCGCGGCCCTCGATCTCCACCACCTGGATGTCCGCGTTCTCGGTCAGGCCGCTGACGGAGATCTTTGCCGAAGCGCCGTATTCCGTATCAACGAGCAGATACAGGTTTTCATCCGTGCCATCGGTCAGGGTGTTGCCGGTAATGCTGACGCTGCCGCCCAGCGTAAGCGCCGTGTCATTTGGGTTGTGCGAAGTGAGCACGCCGCCGCCCATCTCACCGGCGGTGTTGCCGGTGATGCCGCCGTTGAGGAGCTTGGCCCATCTGTACTGCGTCCCATAGGGCCAGTTGAACAGGCCGCCGCCGAATCTGGCCGCGCTGTTGTAGGCGATGGCGTCGCTGCGCAGGCTGTTCATGGTGAACTTGCCGTAGTTGGCCACACCGCCGCCTCCGGCGGTGCTCCCGCCGCTAACATTGTCAAGCTCTGAATTAGGATAACTACTGCCAAAAGTCAAATCCTTCGTATTGGTAGACTTATTATACTGGATGGCTGCATTTCCGTACAGGCCGAAGCTGCCGCTGCTGCGGGGCTCCACGCTCACACCTGCGCCATAGCTGGTGGTAAAGCCGGTGATGGTGCCGTTATACAGGTTGGCGTAAGCGTTGCTCACTTTAAGTCCGCGCTGGTCGGTCATATTGCTGTTGCCCCGCAGGCCGCCGGGCGTCGCCGCGCAGTCGGTCAGGTTGACCTTGGCGATGGCGAAGACGCGCAGCAGAGAGTTGTTGGTGTTGCTGTCAGCGCTGGTGACGGTATGGCCGTTGAAGCAGAGGTTCAGCTTCTTGTCGCTGCCGTTGGCCTCCCACGTCTCCGCCAGCGTCACATCCTTGCTCAGATACCAGTTGCCGGTGCGGGGCAGCCAGTTGGTGGCTCTGACATAACCGCCGCCGGATGCGAACGTCGCGGAGCCGTAGTCCTGCTGGGCGGCATAGTCCGTCCACTCCTTGAAGTCGATCTCGCCGCCGCACTCGCCGGAGTGGCCCGCCACGGAGATGTCATGGCTGGTGCTGTCCAGATTGCAGAGGGTATGCTTGTGGTAAATGGTCAGGTGGATATAGGTGGCGCCGCCGCTGTTGGCGCCCAGCTCCATCTGGCCGTCGTTGTCGTCGTCCAGCGTGAAGCGGGGTATATCGTTCACCATCGCACCGGTGTTATAGTGGTTGCTCTTGCTATTGATGGTGATGACGTCTTTGCCGTTCGCCGGCTCCAGCACCGTCACGCCAATCTTGCTTCCGGTGCTCAGCAGCGTTGTGCTGGTGCCATACTCTCTGTCCAGCACAATGCACTGGGTGGTAGCCAGGTTGTTGGCCGCACCGTTTACGGTGTTGCCGGTCACAGTGATCCTGGAACCTCTGGTGGGATACAGTGTGATCTTCTTGTCGCGGGTATCATAGACGCTGTCATCTGCTTTGGCGGTGTTATAGATGCCGCCGCCCTGCGTACCGGCGGTGTTGCCGGTGATGCTGCCGCCGTACAGGGTCACGTAGGCAACATTGTCATAGACCCCGCCGCCGTAGGTAGCCGCGGAGTTGCCGGCGATGCTGCCGCCGTACATCTCGAAGCTGCCGTTCTTCTGGACCGCCACGCCGCCGCCAACGTCATCGGAGTGGTTGCCGCTGATGGCGCCGCCGTACATCTTGAAGGTGGCGCTCTTCTGGACCGCCACGCCGCTGCCAAAACCCTTGATGGTGCCGGCGTACAGGTTAAACGTGCCGTAGGATTCCACCTTCACGCCCGCGCGCTTGCTGGCCGCCGTGCTGCCGCCGTTGATGACGCCGCTGCCCTGGCAGTCCACGATGTTCAGGATGTGGCTTCTGGTCACGTAATAGGTATAGTCCGCGCCGTCCTTCACGGTGATGGTGTGGCCGTTCAGGCACAGCGTCACGTCCTCATTCAGAACGGTGCCGCTGCTGACGGTCACGTCGTTCATCAGTCTCCACGCGCCCGCCGTGGTGGGCAGGCTGTCGGTGGAGGTCCATTTCTTATAGATAGCCTCGGTCTCATCGTTGCCGTTGGGGTCCTCTGTGCCGTCCGGCTTGTGGATATGGCCCGGGGACACCAGATACCGGCTGTTCTCCACCGTGTAGAAGTTGTTGCCGGTCTGGGTAACGCGGTCGGCGGACAGGCTGCCGATATCGATCTTGGCGCTGTCGCTGAGGCGTCTGATGATGCTGATGTTGGCGCTGTCGTTGGCGAACGCGATGCTGCTGGCGCTATTGTTGTTCCAAATCTGCACGTTCTTGCCCAGCTTCAGTGTGCCGCCGTCGTCCACATAGATGGCACTGCCCTGACCGCCGGTGATCACGCTGTTGCCCATGATGTCGCCGCCGGTCATGGTGAACGTACCGCTGGTGCCCACATACACGCCGCCGCCGTACCGGACGCCCACGTCGCTGCCCACGCTGCTCTCGCGGCCGTTATTGCGGATGCTGCCGCCGTACATGTTGAAGGTGCCATTGTTCAGAACGCCGCCGCCGTGCTCCACAACGACGCCGACGCCGCTCTGGTCGCCGTTGCGGTAGATATGGCCCGCGTACATGTTGAACGTGCCGTTGTTGTACACACCGCCGCCGTCCGTGCCGACACAGCCGACGATGGCGCCCATATACAGGTTGAACGTGCCGTCATTGCGGACGCCGTTGCCCCGATACGTCTCGGCGTTGGCCGGCATCAGTGCGCTGGCGTTGTGGTACTCGCTCCATTCGCTGCTGCAGTCGGTCAGGCTGAACGTCACGCCGGAGTCCACCGTGATGATATCAAAGCTGCCGCCCGCGATGATGCTGTGGCCGTTGGTACACAGCACGGTGCCCTTCTTGGGCTTCCACGTCTCGCTGAGGGTCACGTCCTTGGTCAGGTGATAGTAGCCCGCCTCGGTGGGCAGGGAATCCTCGGACTCCCAGGGCGTGAAGGTCTGGAGGTTGGCCGCGGTATGGCTGCCGCTGACCGTGTGCTCCGCACCGCAGACGCAGTGGTAGTGGGCCGGCAGCTTCTTCAGCTGCTCGTTCTCCACATACAGCACGCCCAGGTTGGGATCGTCCAGAGAGAAGCAGCCCAGCGTCTCGTCCGTCACCTTGCCCTGCACGATGCCGTCCGCCCAGCTGTTCAGGGCGATCTTTGCCGCGCTCTGGAGGCCGCTGACGTGAATGGGGTAGTTCTCAGGATCCAGCATGCACACGTTGCTGCGCGGCTGGGTGCCAGGTGCGCCGTCCTTATAGTTATAGTAGACCTTGGCGGTGCCGCCGATGTTCAGAATACCGCTGCCGGTGGCGATGCCGCCATAGGCCGTACCGACGTTATTGAAGATGGAACCGCCGGTCACGTTGAAGGTGCCGTTGTTCAGGACGCCGCCCGCATAGCCCTTGTTGTCGCGGATCTGGCCGCCGGTCATGTTGAACGTGCCGCCCTTATTGATCACGATGGTGGCCTGCTTGTCGCCGGTGCTCTTGTTATACTCGATGGAAGCGCCGTTGCACAGATTCAGCGTAGCCCGATCGCCCACCGTGATAGCGGCCTTCGCGCAGTCGATGCCGGTGAGGGTCACGTTGCTGAGCGTCAGGTTGTTGCCCCGCTTCAGAAGGATGGCACTGTTTTTGGAACCGGCGGAATTATACACGCCGAAGCTGCCCCGCTTGGAGGCATCCTCAGTGCAGTCCATCAGCGTCAGGGACTGCTGGTCCGTGATGTCGTTGTAGGTCGCCTCGTCCTTGCCCAGGATGCCCGCGCCGTTGATGGTGTGGCCGTTCAGGCAGATCGTCAGGCTGTTCGTGCCGCCCCACCATGTATAGGGCGTCCAGTCCTTCGGCAGATACACATCCTTGGTCAGGCAGTATATGCCGAGTTGACCATAGTCCACATAGGGCAGTGAGTTGCTGGCTGTACTGTTGGGGCCGCACTGCTCACGGGCTCTCTCGTCCGTCCAGAGGATGCACTCCACGTCGCCGTGCATATGCTTCTCCGTTGTGGACGTCGAGGCGGCCTGTACCTGTGTGGGCAGCATGCACAGCGCCGCCAGTGCCAGTGCCAGCAGACCGCCCATCCATCTCTTCTTCATCTGTCGATTCCTCCCTGTTGTGATTGCAGATTCTCTCATCGCTCCCCGCGGGTCTGCGCCCGCAGTGCGTTATATACGTATTGCTCCCGCCGCGTCACACGGCGTGGGATCCCCCGTCCATGGGGCCGGGCTCCGGCTCCTCCGGCGCTCTGCGGAACCCCATGATGCGGGCCGGGATGTAGACCCATGGCCGGTGCAGCGCGTGGTTGTAGTTGTCCACCGCCTGACGGTAGATGCTCTCGCTGCGGTGCAGCACGGCGGCTGCCTCCCGATCGGCGGGGGTCTGCGCCAGACGGCGGCGGAAGGCGGTGACTTGGCTGGCTGCGCTGTCCACGATGCTCTGCCAGCCGGTCAGCATGCGCCGCACCTCCCAGGACCAGAGCGCCACGAAAGCAGCCGCGCAGACGGCGGCGATCAGCCACGCGATCCACGGTGTCATGTCCCATCGCCCCCCTTTCTCCAGCTTTCAGCATGGTCAGTTTACCAGCTTTTTCCGGCGGCAGGAGGCCGCGTCCTTGAAATGTATATTTTTTCGACACGAAATGTCAGAACATGACTTTTCAAACCGCCCCTCCCTGTGGTAGAATCGTAGGCGATCATTCAAACGGAGGTGTTTGCGGTGTATATAGCGGTCTGCGATGATCAGGCGGAGGAGCTGTCCGCCCTGACGGCACTGCTGGACCAATGGCAGGCGGAGCGGCATTTCCCCCTGCGGTATCACACGTTCCGCAGCGCCGCCGGCATGCTGGACGTGGCCCAGCGCGAGCGGTTCAGCCTGTACCTGCTGGATGTGATGATGCCCGGCATCGACGGCATGGACGCCGCCCGCGAGATACGTACCTTTGACGATGCCGCCGATATCGTGTTCCTCACGTCCTCCCCGGGCTTCGCCTACGAGAGCTACGGTGTGCGGGCGCTGGAGTATCTGCTCAAGCCCATCAGCGGCGGCCTGCTGTTCCCCGTACTGGACAAGCTGATGCTGCGGGAGCAGCGTCCGCAGGACGGCCTGACCCTGAAGGCGGGTGCCACGCTGGTGCGGGTGCCGTTTTCCCGGCTGTCCTATGTGGAGGTCAACGGAAAGCATCTCTACTTCCACCTGGCCGACGGCACGGTGCGGGAGGTGGCGGGTTCTCTGAAGGACTACGAGCCGCTGCTGCTGGTGCGGCCGGAGTTCATGCGCATCCACCGGTCCTACATTGTGAACATGCTCCAGATCGATGAGCTGTCCCCCGCCGGTGTCCATACGTTTTCCGGCATGAACCTGCCGGTGTCGCGGCTGCTGTACCCCCAGCTGCAAAAGGACTATATGAAGCTGCTGTTTGCGGAGAGGGAGGAGCTGTGACCGTATCCGACATGAATATCGCGTCCCTGCTGGACGTGTTCGATTACGCTCTGGTGCTGATCTACGGGCTGGCACTTGATGTGTTCATCTCCGGCGGCTGCGATACCCCCCGCCAGAAGCGTCTGATCGCGTACCTGTGCCCCTGCTTTCTGGTGGTCCAGCTCCTGGGCTGGCTGGCGCTGGGCGAGCTGGCTGTCAAGCAGATCTACCCCCTGATCGTCCATCTGCCGCTGGTGCTGATTTTGGTGCTGGCGCTGAAAAAGCCCTGGGGCATCGCCATCGTCAGCACCGCCACCGCCTATCTCTGCTGCCAGCCGCCCCGCTGGGGCAGCATGGCCGTGGAGGCCCTGACCCACAGCGCCGTGGCCGGCAATCTGGTGTATATCGTGCTGCTGAGCGGGTCGTTCTACCTGTTCCGCCGGTACTTCGTGGCCGCGGCCTACGGCGCCATGACCAGCTCCCCCACCGCCCTGCTGCTGTTCGGGAGCCTTCCCTGCAGCTATTACATTTTTGACTACGCCACCACCATCTACTCCGATGCGCTGTATTCCGGCATTCAGGCCCTCAACGAGTTCCTGCCCACGGTGCTGGTGGTGTTCTACGTCCTGTTCCTGCCCGCCTTCCACGTCCAGAGTCAGAAGCGCTCCAGCGCCGAGATGCAGCGCTCCCTGCTGGAGGTGGAGCTGAAGCAGTCCCAGCAGGAGATGGACTCCCTGCGCCAGTCGGAGATGCAGACGGCGGTGTACCAGCACGACATGCGCCACCATCTGAACATGATCAGCGGCCTTCTGGCCTCCGGCAGCCCCCAGCAGGCTCAGGAGTACATCCAAAAGGTCCAGTCCGACGTGGAGGCCATCACCTCCCGCCGCTTCTGCGAGAACGAGACGGTGAATCTGCTGTGCTCCTCCTTCGTCCAGAAGGCGGAAAAATCCGGCGTTACTCTGAACGTGGACGCGCGGGTCCCCGCCCACCTGCCCATCAGCGACACGGAGCTGTGCTCCCTGCTGTCCAACGCGCTGGAAAATGCCCTGCGCGCCGCGTCCACGCTGCGGCCGGAGTTCCGCCGGACGGTAGACCTCTACTGCGGCATCCGCCTGAACAAACTGCTCATCGAGGTGCGCAATCCCTACGACACGCCGCCGGTGATGCGGGATGGCGTACCGGTATCCGATGCGGCGGGCCACGGCTTCGGCTGCCGCAGCATCCAGGCCATCGCCCAGCAGCGCGGCGGTCTGTGCCAGTTCCTGGCGGAGCGGGGCACATTCCTGCTGCGCGTGATGCTGCCGGCAAAGGGCGTCGCCAAGTAAACCTGCGTCCAGTAAAAAAGGACCTGCACCTCGCGGTGCAGGTCCTTTTTTATTGGTTTGTTCAACCCTCGATGATCTCCTGGAAGTACAGGGCGTTCATGCCGGTGCCGTCCAGCATAGCCACCATCACGGTGTGGCCGTCCTTGTCGATGAAGGTGCCGGCATAGGTGACGCCGCCCACCTCGATCTTCATGGTGCCGCCGTCCTCGCTGAGGGAGTAGGTGCCCTCGGTCTGCTCCTCATCCTCGGCCAGCACAACCTTACTCTCGTCCACGAAGATGAACTGGTACACGTCGTGGAGCTGGCTCATGACCTCCTGGGTCTGATCCGCGGTCATCTGCACGCCGTCGACATAGCCGCCGATGAAGGTCCAGTAGGTACCCGCCACTTCGGGAGCGGGAATAAACTGATCGGCCAGGATGGTCAGCAGGCTCTGGCCCTCAGGGCTGGTCTGGGTATCGTCCGCGGCGGCATCGTCCTGCACCTGCTGATCGTCAGCAGCGTCGTCGCCCGTGTCGGCGGTATCGCCGCAGGCCACCAGAGCAAATGCCATCATCATCGCCAGCAGCAGAGCCAGCAGTTTCTTGAGTTTCATGTTCATTCTTCCTCCATTATTGTCGTTTCTCTTGATATCTATATAAACCGCCTCTGCGGTCTATATCGTTCTTTGCATCACACGCTGGTGGTGATGCTGTCGCCCTCCACAGTGAAGACGGCCGGGCTGGAGTAGGCGCAGTTGTCCATGGCGTCCCGCATTTCGAACACCATGACGTACCGCCCGTCCGGCAGCGCCGTCTCGCCGAAGGCGGTATCCGCCGTCACAGTGATGGTCTCCGCCTCGTAGGCCTCAAAATCATCATCGCCGGAAATGCTGGACATATACCACACGGTGGTGAGCTCATCGCCCTCCTGCAGCAGCCGCAGCTCCTTACCGGCCATGCCGTTCTCATCCAGTCCCTGCCGCGCACCCAGGATCTCCCAGGTCTCCGTGGAGAAGTTATAGGCCACCTGCAGGTTGTATGCCTCGCCGTTCAGCAGCACCGGCACGGTATACAGGTTGTAGTCATCACCCTCACTGCTGAGCTCCATGTAGACCACCGCGCCGTCGATGCTGCCCCAGACGCCCCGGAAGTTGTCGGTGAACACGCCGTTCTCCCAGTCGCCGACGATGTCGTTGTCCCTGCCCAGCATCAGCAGGCTGTCGCTGTCCGGATCCGTATAGTACAGGGAGAAATTCACGGACGCCAGCAGACTGTCGGCCTCCGGCCCCAGGGTCAGTACGGCGCAGCCCTCATCGTTCAGGGTCAGGGGCGCGTTGTCCCAATCCATGGCGGACAGCGTCTCCACCTCAGGCAGGTCGTGGATATCCATCTCCGCCAGATAGTCCATGCCGCTCTGGTCCAGCTCACCGGTAAGCTCATAGAGATAGAAGTACTTGAACGCCGTGCCGGCGCCCAGACCGGCATAGCTGACCGCCTCGTCTGCATCGCCGTTATAGGAGTAGTAGCAGGACAGGCCCGTGGCCTCGCTGCGGTAGGGGCCCTTCACCTGATACAGCACGCAGCTGTCCAGCGCGTCCAGCACCGCCTGGGCCGAGGGCAGCATATCGCCGCTCTGGCGGGCCATGTGGCCCAGATCCACCATGTTGGCGTAGCCCTCCTCGCGGGTGTTGCCGCCGTAGTTCTCGCTGCGGTCCGCCACGCGGGCAAACCGCGTGAAGAAGGACGGGTCCTGACAGGCGGCGCTCAGCGCCTCCGCGCCATAGCTCTCATAGGCCGTCAGCAGCGGCCCGATCTGGGACAGGTCGGTGAGAGACAGCGTCACACTGTCCTCCGTGCCCGCCAGCTCGCAGCCGGTGTAGTACGCATCGCAGATGGCGCGGCCCAGAGCGGCGCCGTCCATGGACGGCTGTTCCGCCAGCGCGCCCACCCAGTCGGTGTAGTACCAGCCGTTGCCCGGCTCCGTCTCCTCCGAGGCCACCAGATAGCGGCTCAGGTCGCAGAAGGTGTAAGCCACGTCCACCGTGGCCATCAGGCAGGTGTCAAAGCCCACCAGCTCCACCGGCTGCTGCCCCGCCTCCAGCGACGGCTCCCACACCTGGGAAAACGCGGCGTACATCTCGTCCAGCGTCAGGGAGTCGTAGTCGTACAGCTCGTCAAAAGCCGCGCCGGACACCGAGCCGCCGCCGTGGTTCCAGAACACCACCGCCGTCTTGTCGGCGGGATAGCTGTCCTTGGCAAACTGCAGAAACGCCGCCAGCGTCTCGCTGTCGCCCATACTGGCCGAGGGCTGCTCGTCCACCAGCTGCAATCCCTCGCTGTTGTACACGAAGCGCTGCAGCTTGGAGGCATCCACCACGTCGTTCTGCCACTCGGCAGCGCCGCCGGTCTGGATGACCACCGTCACGTTCTCCGGCAGCTCCACCTCCATCAGCTCGCTGAGGTCCGTGGTGGCGCAGCCGCCCCCGGTCTCCAGATCGCTGCCGCAGAGGTACCAGTATCCCGCCCAGCTGCTGCCGTCGTCCGCCGCCGTATTGTTGTCCGGCGTACCGGGCTCATCGCCGCAGGCGGCCAGCGGCAGGGCCATGACCAGCGTCATCATCAGCGCGAAAATTTTCTTCTTCATATTCAGATCCCCAGCAGCTGCTTCTTCTTGGCAGCAAACTCCTCCTCGGTGATGACGCCGGTGTCCACCAGCATCTTATACTTCTGCAGCTCCGCCACGGTGTCCACGGCAGGCGCCGCGGCCTGAACGGGCTGAGCCGCCTGGGCGGCCGGCGCGGCGGCGGTCTCGCCGTCCCACAGCTCTCTGGCGCCGGGATTCATCACATGAGCCAGCGCCGTGGCCATGCGGTGCAGCTCCTCCACCTTTTCATCGTACTCATTGAGATAGTCGATGACGCTGGGGTTCGTGGAGCTGAAGGACGGCGCGCTGATCTCATTCCGGAAAGACTTCCAGTACGGGTCGCTGAGGATGACCTCCACGCTGAACTTATGCACCGGTGCGTCCGCCTCGAAGCGGGGCTCCGGTATATCGAACCGGCGGTCGTCCGGCTCCCCGGGACGGCGGTCGCGGTCACGCATGCGCTCCATCCGCTCCATGCGCTCGTACTCCTCTTTCTGCATCTGGAAGCGGTCCACCCGCATCTGCATGGCCCGCGCCCGCTCCGGCACGTCGCTCTCATGGCAGTGCAGACCGTCGGCCCTGCCCTCGAACAGGGTCTTGCCGTCCTCCAGGAAGCGGAAGGACACCAGCGCCGACGCCGGAAATACCAGTGCGCCGTCGTAGCCCTTCAGCCGCAGCAGACGGTGCTCCGTGTCCGCCAGCAGCTCGCCGCTCAGAAAGCCGAAGCTCATGCGGTCCGTCTCCTTGAACGCATCCCGCAGCGCCTGGTTTTCGTCATAGTAAGCAATGTATTTCTTGAACTGATCCAGCGACATGCGCTCCAGCACGCCGTCCGGCAGATCCACCTTACCGGCGCATTCCTTGCACAAAGGCATATCCTCCACCTTGGTGGCCAGCAGCCGCGGGGTAGGGCTGCCGCAGATGGGGCAGAGCTTTTTATTGTTACTGAATAATCCCATAGGACCCTCCTGTATTCTCCGTTTGTTCCGGCGGTCTGAACCGCCCACTCTCCGTTTCGGCAGTATAGCATGTTTTTCGACAGCGATACAGGCTCCGCCTGAAATGTATGTTTTTTCGGCGCGAAATGTCGGCATCGTGCTGCCGGGACTTCTGACGCAGCATGGCGCGTTTCGATCGGCGGAGCTTGTTTTCCCTTGCTGTCTGACAGCATTTTCAGCAGATATTACCAGCCCTCGCCGCCGCATATTCACCGTCCCTCGGGAAAAGCTATGACTGCGATACCCAATCAGAGTTTATCGCTCAACAACAGGAAAGGAGATTTTTCAATATGTCCAGTAAGAACAGCAGCAAGCTGAACGTTCCCGAGGCCAAGGCCGCTATGGATAAGTTTAAGATGGAGGCCGCCTCCGACCTGCGTGTACCTCCACCATCTTAAAGATTACAGAAAAAATATTGCTGAAATTACTTAAAATCGACAAATTGACTCACAAAAAGGGATACACCGTGCGTTTGACGCATGGTGTATCCCTTTTTTTATGTCGGCGCATACATGAAGCAAAATGCTTCTCTAATAATTCATTTCTTTGATGCTATTTGATAGCCTTCAAAACTTCGAGTACTTAGAAAGCTCAGCTATATCACGGATCAGATCCTCGAAAACTTCTTGGCTCCAAAAGCGCGGATGAACACGACCATGCATAACTCTATTCCTACCATTTTCATCGTTGCTAATCTGCGTATATTGAAAATGCCTTTTTGCTTTCTCAAGCAATTCTAGATACTCTGCATTATCTTGGTTTTCTTGTTTGGCAAGGTTGATGAGAGCCATTCCAACTTTTACTTTAACAGGTTTTTTGTCTCTATCAAATAGGGGGAGCCCATAATCAGAGGTGGTTGTTCGAATCATTTCCTCTAAGTACGCGTAGGCAAATGGCATCAGAACAGAATATGAATCCGGAACCTTTTGATAAATTTCTTTTACTACATTCCAATCTGGTGCCCAGTTCCAAAAGTGAGCATAGTCTATAATCTGATCAATATCTTCAAATACAGACATGGATTTCTCCTTAAAATTCTCATCAAACAATTCAGGATGCTTAGGATACATTTCAAAATGTTACGAAAACACCCAACCGATAACTGTCGATTTCAGGCCGGTTTGGGGCTCTGTTTCGCAAAGGGGAATCTGTTGGGTGTCGAGGCCGCTCAAAGCCTTGAAAAGACTAGGTTTCTCACGGTTTAAAAATCACAGTTTTACGACTTGGTCTGTGTACTATATAGGGGCAACAGATTGCCCTCAAAAAGCAACTTCCACAAGCGCCAAAATTGTTCTTGATCCGGAAGCGGAGCAAGAGCGATTTTGGCGCCCGCAGGAAAAGATTAATAGGGACTTATTTCTGAATCTCATCTAAATCAATCTTTCCGTGTTCTTTTTCGTAGTCAGCTATGAACTTTAACATAAGTTGAATAATCTGGCTATTGGCAGACCGCCCTACATAGCCACACACATAGCGAAACTTCGCAAGGATGTCTCCATCTACCCTCAGCCCAAAGTGCTTTTCATTATCTCGGTTCATAGTACATTTGCCTCCGATAAAGTCATTATGACTTTATTTTAGACTTACACTTTGGTATAATACGAAAACAGAGCTGATATAGAGTTATTATAACTCTGCTATTTTGAGGGTTGAACTAGACATGGGGAAAGAAAATACTTGCTGTTTTACAGGGCATCGCGATATTCTTGCCGACCGGTTGCCAGTAGTATCAACCAAACTCCGTACTGAGATATTACAGGCTATTTCAGATGGATATACGCATTTCATCTGTGGTTTTGCTTCTGGTGCCAGCTTGATTTTTGCTGCACTAGTTGCTGAATTTAAAAAAGGATGTCCTCTTGTTCTGGAAGCAGCAATTCCATATCCCAGCCGCATGAATACTCCTGATGCAACCTTTCAAAGCCTTATTACTTGCTGCGATGTTGTTAATATCCACTCAGGCCATTATTTTGGCGGTTGCTACATGAAACGCAACCGTTATATGGTCGATCGTTCCAGTCGTGTCATTGCAGTCTACGCTATGAGATCAAGCGGAGGAACCGCATCAACTGTGAAATACTCCTATACTCAAGGATGTATTGTACGGAATATCAGACTATAAAGGCTCTATAATCTAAATACCGATTTATTCTACGCAAAATTTCATTATTAATAAATATCAACAAGTGTACGTCAAGTACTCCGGCAATGTCTTATTGAAAAGGAACAGTATTTGCTATAAAATAAAAAATAGAAGTTAGTCTTTTGCCAAGTGTGGGAGGTCGGCATTGGTGCTAAATAGAGAATACATCTTAGAGGCTATCCGGCCCTATCTAACCAAAGATAAGAAACTGCGGGAAAGTGATTTTAATCGTCTGTTTTCTGATCTCACCCGTAAAGAGCAGTATCAGATTATTGAAATCTTGATTGATGCAGACATTGACTATGTTGATGACGAGGCCAGTCCGCCCATTGATCAAAAAAGCATTATAGATATATTTACTGAGATCGAGTCAGAGAGCATCGTAGAAACAAAAAAGTCGCATGCGGCACCTAAATCCACGCTTGGTAGAGACGCTAAACAGTTGCTCGGATTAAAAAACGAACAGCTATGTGCGCTATACCAGCAAGGAGATCCTCTTGCGTTAGAGGCGTTAGTTCTTAAAAACGAGAAATTTGTCTATCGAGATGCCCTTGCCCTTTCAAAGCAATTTAAGCAAGACAGTCTTACGATAGATGATATCGTTCAATATGGAAATATAGGACTTATTGCAGCAGCAGATCGTTTTGATGTTACTCGTGGTTTTTCATTTTTGACATACGCAGGCCACTGGATTAAACAAAGTATTACGAGAAATATTATTGACCATGCATATTTGATCCGTTTGCCTGTCCATGTAATGGAAAGAGCACGCCGCTTTTGGGGTGTACGAGCGGCACACCCGAATTTTACTGAAGCTGAATTGATCGAAGAAATAATCACTTTGGGATATGCCACATCTGCAAAAGAAATTCGTCATCTCCTCAACCTCGGAGATCTGTATTTAAATACTACCAGCCTTAATGTTTTAGTAGGCGAAGATGAAGAGACGGAACTCGAGGAGTTTATCCCTTCGGATAGTTCAGTTGAAGACGTGGTAGAACAGACATTCCTACGGGAAAGTTTAGAAAATGTGTTATCCACACTTACTCCACGTGAGGAAAAGATTCTTCGCCTGCGTTTTGGGTTCGACGATGGAATCGAGCGAACCTTGGAAGATGTCGGAAAGATGTTTAATGTTACACGAGAACGAATCAGACAGATTGAAAATAAGGCACTAAGGAAACTACGGCACCCATCAAGAACCAAGCACATTCGTGACTTTTACAGCCTTGAAACGAAGAAAACTTCGTCAGAAAATCAGCCTAGGCCAACCCAGCAAGTTCCCGCTCCCGAGCGACAATCTAAAGAACCTTTTGACCACTTCTCAGATAGAGAATTCGACACCAAAATACAAGATGTCTTGGACCACCTCACCGCAAAGGAGAGCACCATTTTCTCATTAAGGTTCGGAATAGATTATGGGCATTGTTTAACCCCGGAAGAAATGGAAGCTCTTTACGGAATCACAAAAACCGAATTACATAATGTGGAAATTAAGGCCTTGCTTCAAATGGATGCCTCGTTTCGAGAAAAGTTTAAAGCTACATTCTATGGGAGGAGCGTACAAAAATGATTGTGGATAAAATCCAAGAATATATCGGGGATCATAGCGCCCCTGGTGTCCTTTTTGTAATCAAGGGATATGCTTTCACAGAATTTGAAAGTTGTGCTACATCATTGGGAAAGACCATTGAAGACAAAGGCTCCAGATTTATGGAAATTCTTCAGCAACCTACAAAGGTTATTTGCTATGAAGAATTTATTTGTCTTCGTGAGATTATCCTTTCGATGTTCTCCAAAATCTACATTTTCGAGAACAAGGACTATATAAATCTGTTCCCTGTCCGTGTTTGCATTCAGCCAGAAATTATCTCTGCGTTATGTGCTCATTATGATGAAGAATTGCAGGAATATTATCAGAACTGCCGAATTTCTATTGTTCCGTTGAGATATGGTGCGGGCATCAAGGGCAAGGTGATCGAAGCAATGCGTTTCGGTACGCCTGTAATGACGACAAGTGTGGGCGCGGAAGGCATAAAGGGTGCAGAAAGCATTCTGGACATTGCCGATGAGGCAGCTGATTTTGTCGAGCAGCTTGCAGCATTGTACCAGAATGAAGCAGAGCTGGTACGCAGAAGCAAGGCTTCGTACCAGTATATCCGAGATAACTTCTCGTTTGAGAATGCGAAAAAGGTCATTGGACCAGAATTTGATTTGGAGTAAAGATATGATTATTCGATCTAAGGCACCGCTTCGGCTCGGATTGGCAGGTGGGGGTACGGACGTATCCCCTTACTGCGATTACTATGGCGGCACGGTGCTCAATGTCACGATTGATATGTATGCGTATTGCACGATTGAGCCAACAGAAGACGGGAAAATTGAATTCTACGCGGCTGATCGTAACGAATGTGTACAAGCGGATTCGGTATCGGAATTGCCGATAGAGGGAGATCTGCTGCTGCATCGCGGAGTATATAACCGCATTGTTTCTGATTACTGCGGCGGTAAGCCGTTGTCCTTTCGGATGACTACCTACTCCGATGCACCGGCAGGAAGTGGTTTAGGTTCGTCCTCTACAATGGTGGTTGCAATCATCAAGGCTTATATGGAATGGCTGAATCTGCCGCTTGGTGAATATGATATTGCCGCTTTGGCATATCAGATTGAGCGTGTTGATCTGGGACTTTCCGGCGGCAAGCAGGATCAGTATGCAGCGACATTTGGTGGTTTTAATTTTATCGAATTTGAAAAGGATGATCGAGTAATCGTCAATCCGCTGCGTATTAAGAATTGGATCAAAAATGAACTGGAAAATTCGCTGATTCTGTATTATACGGGCACTTCGCGTGACAGCGCAAAGATCATTGATGAGCAGATTAAGAGCACTAAAGAGAAAAACAGCAATTCTCTTGGAGGAATGCACACCTTGAAACGAGAAGCATATGTCATGAAGGAGTGTATTCTGAAGGGCGATTTCGATGGCTTTGCAGCATGCCTTCAGCGTGGCTGGGAAGCAAAGAAAAAAACCGCATCTGTAATTTCAAACCCGTTTATTGATGAAATGTACCGATTTGTTATGGAGAACGGCGCTAAAGCAGCAAAAATCAGCGGCGCAGGCGGCGGTCGATTTATGATGATTTACTGTGATCCGGTTCAGCGTTTCAGCTTGGTTGAAAAATTAAAGAAAATGCAGGGAACTGTCATGCTGACCAGCTTTACGGAGCGCGGTACGCAGGCATGGACGCTGTATTGATGACTGAATAGAAAGGCAGCTTTTATGAGAGAAACGACAATGAAAATTCTGCAGGAGTTAGAGCAAAGGTATCCTGCATTAAAAACCTGTATGCCGGAAATCACACAGGCAGCCTCAGCATTGGTGTCCTGCTTCTGGCAGGATGGAAAACTGCTGGCGTGCGGAAACGGCGGCAGCGCAGCAGATTGCGAACATATTGTCGGAGAACTTATGAAAGCGTTTCGACTGCATCGCCGTTTAGATACGGACAAGCAGAGGCAAATCCGAGAAACTTATCCAGAGCAGGCGGACGTGATGATTGCAAATTTGCAGCGAGCGGTGCCAGCAATCTCCTTAGTCAGCCAGACGGCTTTGATGACGGCATTTGGAAATGACGTTTCAGCACAAATGCTGTTCGCACAGCAGGTATTGAGTTATGGTCGTCTGGGGGATTATCTGCTGGCAATCAGTACATCG
>ERZ773147.1954-NODE-1954-length-19547-cov-5.022009_pt1 | contig 19547 bp, 19 predicted proteins | sample MGYA00580851_ERZ773147 | MGnify/ENA primary metagenome ERZ773147 (study PRJEB29015, sample SAMEA2737818) | human gut metagenome | biome: human gut; feature: human-associated habitat; material: faeces | place: China | collected 2012 ... | reverse complement strand
GGGGCGGCAATAAGCCCGTGCTGGTCGATTCCAATATTGAGGCCGGAAGCACGGCAGCACCCGCGATCATTTATGGTGCGGGCTTGAGTATGACCAAGACGGCCGAAAATGTCGCGGAGCGTTTTGGGATCACTCGTGAGCAGCAGGACTCTTTCGCGGTCGAGAGCCAGAGAAAAGCGCTGGCCGCCATTGGGGCTGGTTATTTCAAGAACGAGATCGTTCCCGTTGAAGTGAGGGAGAAGAAAAAATCCTTCACTTTCGATACGGATGAGTTTCCGCGGCCCGGAACAACGATGGAAGTGCTTGCCGGACTGAAGTCCATCGTGAAACCGGGTGGAACTGTAACGGCCGGCAACTCCTGCGGCTTGAACGATGGTGCGGCCGTGGTCGTGCTGATGTCGGAGAACAAGGTCAAGCATCTTGGCCTCAAACCGCTCGCACGCATCGTTGATATCGCAACGGCCGCGCTCGATCCGGAGATCATGGGCTACGGCCCTGTTTACGCAACACGGAAGATCATGCAGCACAGTGGAATGACGATCGAGCAAATGGATCTGATTGAGCTGAACGAGGCGTTCGCATCGCAGTCGGTCGCCTGCATTCGTGACCTCGGGTTCGACCCACAGAAGGTCAATATCAATGGCGGCGCGATCGCGCTGGGACATCCGCTGGGTTGCACCGGCGCACGAATGATCGTTACCCTACTGCACAGTCTCCAACGCACCGGCGGACATTACGGACTTGCGACGCTTTGTATCGGAGGCGGACAGTCCATGGCGACCATTATTGAAAGAGTTTGACCGTGTCAAGAGAAAAAGGAAGTAGTGCTATGGGTATGAAACAGATAAAAACCGTGGCGGTCATCGGCGCGGGTGCCATGGGACAGCAGATCGCGATGAGTGCCGCACTCTACGGCCGCAACTGCGGATATCGGGTATTCCTCTGTGATTCGTTTCCCGCCGCGGTCGAAAAGGCCGCCAAATGGGCGAAGGAGTATCTCGAGGGGCGTGTTGCAAAGCAGCGGATTACGCAGGAAGAAGCGGATACGGTTGCCGAAAACCTGATCATTACGCAGGACATCGACCATGCGGCGGCGCAAGCAGACATCGTTATTGAAGCGGTTATTGAAAAGCTGGAGGTAAAACGTGAAGTCCTCGGGCATATCAGCAGGCTGTGTGCCGCTGACACGATTCTTGGAACGAACAGCTCCAATATCGTCAGCTCCAAGCTCGCCGATGCGGTGGAGGATCCCTACCGCCTGATGAACATTCATTTCTTCAATCCGGCGCTGGTCATGCAGCTTGTTGAGCTTGTTAAGGGGCCGCATACCTCGCAGGAGGCGATCGACGCTGCTGGTATGTTCATTCGAAGCATTGGCAAAAGCCCCATTGTGATCCGCAAGGAGATCCCTGGCTTTGTGGCCAACCGCATCAATGCGGCGGTCGCCAATGAAGCGTGTTCGCTTTTGGAAAAGGGCGTTGCCAGCGTAGAGGACATTGATACCGCCTGTGAAAAGGGGCTGAACTATCCGATGGGGCCGTTTCGTCTGATGGATCTGACCGGCATTGATGTCAATTACTATGTCCGCTGTGACCGCTACGCGGACACCGGAGATGAACGCGACAAGCCCAGTCCGCTGGTTGTGGAGAAATTTAAAAAAGGGGAGTTTGGCAGAAAAACCGGAAAGGGCTGGTATGATTATTCGACCAAATAACAATTGTTTTCCGCCAAAAAACTTTATAAAATATTTATAAGGAAAGGAGGGGTTCGTCCAATGAATGAGCCGAATGTGAAGAAGAAAAGCATCAAGCAATGGAAGAGAGATTTGATCTACGGAGCTGTCATGATCCTGTTTGCTGTTGGAAATATGATCTATGCCAGCACGCTCCCGCCGGGAAGCATCCGGATCAAGGCGGCACAGGCCGGCACTTATCTGACGATTGTAATGGTTCTGCTTGGCTTGCTGGGCATTGTTCTGGTTGTGCGTTCACTGGTAAAAAAGCCGGATGGCGACTGCGAGCTGGTTTTTAACCGCACGACCGTTATCACCATTGTTTCGATCGCACTCTACATTCTGGTGCTGAAAAAGCTCGGCTTCCTGCTGAGCAGCTTCCTGCTGGTGTTCTTTTTGATCGCCTACTACAGCTGGGAGGAGCAGACCGAAAAGGTAAAGGGCAAGGCGCTTGTAAAAAACTTCGCAAAGTACGCGGCCTGCGCGATCCTTACCACTACAGTCTGTTGGTTCCTTTTCGGAAAGGTTCTTACCGTCGTTCTTCCGGAATTCACCCTGTTTTAATCGGGAACATCTCTAATTAAATAAAAACAACATGAAGAGGAGAAGGAAATGAAAAAGTTTTTTGCTCTCGCACTTGCTATGGTCATGCTTCTCGGTCTGATGACCGCCTGCGGCCAAAAGGAAACCCCCAGCAATGATAACGCCCCTGCACAGCAGGGGGAAACTACCCTTAACTTCCCGACCAAGACGATCGAAGTGGTCGTTCCCTATTCCGCCGGCGGCGGTCTGGACGTCGTCACGCGCTATGCGCTTGAGGCGCTGGATGTTCCGGTCTCCACCACAGTCACGAACATGGTCGGCGGCAGCAGCCTTGTCGCTATCATGGATGTTGCCAACGGCGACCAGAGCGGCCACCGCTATATTGCTCACCATCCGGAGAGCATGTCCGCCTATTATCTCGGTGGCGTCTTTGATCAGGACTACGGCAAAGAGTTCAACTGGATCTGCAGCTATGCCTATGATCCCATGTGCGTGGTCGTAGGCAAGGACTCTCCCATCAATTCCTGGGAAGACCTTGTCGCGGACGCCAACTCCCGTCCCGGCGAGCAGACCTGGGGCGGCTCCGGCAATCTGAGCACCAACCATATGGCTGCGGCGCTTGCTATGGATATCGGCGGCTTTGAGGCTCTCTATGTTCCTTACAACGGCGCGGCTGATGCCCGTATCGCCTGCATCGGCGGCAATCTGGATGTTTTCATCGGGCAGACCTCTGAGATGGTCGCCTACGCTGAGTCTGGCGATCTGAAGGTCATCTGCACCTGGGGCGAGGAGCGCTCTGAGTGGCTCCCCGACGTGCGTACCTTTGCCGAGATCATGGGCACCACCGACGGCACCGTTTACGGCCTGCACCGTGGCGTCATGGCTCCCAGCGGTGTGCCCGAGGAAGTCCGCCAGTACCTTGAGGATGCCTATAAGACTGCTACCACCGATCCCGAGTGGCAGAAGGGTGTTTCTGAGAATCTGCACTATACGCCTGTGTTCTGCACCGGCGCCGAGTGCGAGCAGATCTCCGAAGACGCTTATGCTATGGCCGAACGCGCTGTGGAATACATCAACAGCCACTCCTGATCATCGCACTTCCGGCTCCCGCTGTGACCGGTTTAGGTCACGGCGGGAGCGAGAGAAAAAGGAGAAACAGTTATGCAATTTATTATCGCCGGATTCCAGGGAATCTTTAATGAACCGATCATTCTGGTCTACCTGATTTTCGGAATCTTTCTTGGCATGGTCATGGGTGCCATTCCGGGTTTGACGGCCAGTCTCGCGGTCACGCTGATGCTGCCGTTCACCTACTCCATGACGCACACGGCAGGTATTTCCCTTCTCGTTGCACTTTATGTCGGCGGTATCTCCGGCGGCTTGATCTCCGCGATTCTGCTGAATATCCCCGGTACGCCGTCTTCACTTGTCACCTGCTTTGACGGCGGCCCGATGGCAAAAAACGGCAAAGCGGGTCTCGCACTTTCCCTTGGCGTATTTGCCTCCTTCGTCGGCGGGATCGTCAGCGCGGTCGCACTGATCTTCATTTCCCCTCTAATGGCAAAGCTCGCGCTGCTGTTCGGCACATGGGAGTACGCCGCAATGGGCATTTTCGGTCTTTGCATCGTTGTCAGCCTGACCGGTGAGGATACCGCGAAGGGTCTGATCGCAGCGATCGCCGGCGTTATTCTCAAGATGGTCGGCATTGACTCTCTATCCAATGTTCCGCGCTTTACTTTCGGCGCATGGCAACTGAGCGCAGGACTTTCCCTGCTTGCCTGCCTGATGGGCCTGTTTGCCATGACGGAGATCCTTATGCAGGTTCGTGATCTGCAGGAGGTCAGCACGATCCGTGAAAGCGGTAAGGTTCCCATGTTCCCCGGCAGGGAAGTGCTCAAGGGAACCGGAAAGGTGTTTGCTTCCTCCGCGCTGATCGGCGTCGGCGTCGGCATTCTTCCCGGCGTTGGCCAGACAACCTCCACGCTGCTTGCCTACACCTATAACAAAAATACTTCTAAGCATCCCGAGATGTACGGTACGGGCTGTGCGGAGGGCGTCATTGCCTCTGAGACAGCCAACAATGCCACCTGCGGCGGCGCGTTGATCCCCATGCTCTGCCTGGGTGTTCCTGGCGACACTGTCACGGCGATCCTTATGGGCGCGTTCATCGTCCACGGCATTACCCCGGGCCCGTTGCTGTTCACCCGCAATGTTGATCTGGTAGGCGTCGTGTTTATCGGCTATCTGCTTTGCAACATCATCATGTATGTGATGGAGTGGGGCTTGATGAAGGGCTTTATCAACCTGCTCAAGATTCCGATGAATTATCTCTATCCCATCGTGCTGCTCATGTGCATCATCGGCACCTATTCCACCAACAACCGTGTGTTTGACTGCGGCGTTTTCCTTGCAGTCGGTGTCCTCGGATATGTGCTTCGCAAGAATAAGATCCCTCTGGCACCGATCGTACTCGGCTATGTGCTCGGCGACACGGTGGAGACAAATCTGCGCACAGCGATCGTTTCCATACAGGGCAATATACTCCCCTGGTTCTCCCGTCCCATCTCCGTCGCGTTCCTCATTGCCGGAGTTGTCATGCTGTGCCTGCCGCTGCTTCGCTCCTATAAAAAGAATCGTAAGGCAGCCTGATTCCTTGACGAACATACCCAATCTCCTTTGACGAGTGCCTCTGCCGCAGCCTTTTGCGGCAGAGGTCCTCTCCACATTGAATCCCGTACGGCGGTACCGATGGAGGAATGCTTTGGCTACTTTTTTGTATGCCTTTAATGCCATTGCACCGATTATACCTTTGATCGTTCTTGGCTTTTTCCTGCGCAGATGGGGCTATTTTGATGACTATGTGATCCGCAAGATCAATGCTTTCGCATTTCGCTTTACGATGTCATCGCTCATGTTTTGCAACATGTATTCGCTGGACACGCTATCGGCGATCCACCCAGAATATATCGCATTGGTGCTTGTGAGCATTCTGTGCATCACGGCGACTGGGTTTGTGCTTGCGCAGCTTGCCACCAAGCGGCGCGGTCGGCGAGGCGTTATCATACAGGCGAGTTTCCGAAGCAATTTTGCCGTGATCGGGCTGATCTTGGCGGGCAATCTCTGCGGCGATGCGGGCAGGGTGATCGCAACCGGCATTCAAGCGCCCGGCATCATCTACTACAACATCGCCGCCGTACTTTGTCTGACCGCTTATGCAGAGCGGCCGGGAAAGGCGGTAAAGAAACGGGATGTGCTTCGAAGCATCGCCACAAATCCGATGATCCTTGGTCTGTTTTTCGGTATGTGCTGTCTGCTGATCCGCGGTATGATCCCGCAGGGTTCGGATGGATCGCCTGTTTTTTCGCTGGAGAGAGACCTCTCATTCCTTTACTCCTGTGTGAAGCATCTGGCAGATATGACCACCCCGTTGGTGCTGATCACCTTGGGCGCACAGCTCAATTTCTCCGCGGTCGGCGGAATGAAGAGGGAACTGGCCGCCTGCGTTATCATGCGGCTGCTGGGTGCGCCCGCCATCGGCCTTCTGACTGCGTTTGCGATGCAGTATGCGGGATGGATCCGTCTGACGCCTCCGGTCATCAGTGCGATGCTCAGCTTCTGGGGCGCGCCGATGGCGGTCGCCGGTGCACTGATGGCGGAGGAAATGGGCTGCGATGGCGAGCTTGCTCGGCAATGTGCGGTTTGGACCTCAGCGCTAAGCCTTTTTACCCTTTTTTTATGGGTCTTGTTGTTGCGTACAGTTGGACTTTTGTAGTAAACATCAATTAAATCAATAGAAAGCAGGAGATGAAATGGAATTCAAGCATATTCTTTATGAAGTAAAGAATCATGTTGCTTATATCACGCTTAATCATCCCGAAAAGCGAAATCCTTTGAACATTGAAACGCAGCGGGAGCTGCACGATGCCTATGATCTCTGTGATTATGATGATGAGGTGCGTGTTGTCGTTATCCGTGGTGCCGGAGGAAACTTCAGCGGCGGTGGTGATTTGAATGTGATGAAGCAGCGGATCGACGCCGATGTCAGAGGTACGCGGCAGGCTTGCCGTGCGGGTGCAGAGGCGAATCTGCGCCTACGGCATGTGAAGAAGCCTGTCATTGCGTGGGTAGAGGGTGCGATTGCGGGCGCAGGCATTGCACTGGCGCTTGCCTGTGATTTTCAGATTGTGAGTGAGACTTCCAAGTGCCTGTTTGCTTTCGTAAACATCGGATTTGTACCGGATTGCGGCTCAACTTATTTTGTGACCCGGGCAATCGGTACGACGCGTGCAAGCGATCTATTTCTCAGCGGGCGCCGCTTTACTGGCCGCGAAGGCGCGGACTGGGGTCTGTTTACTGAAGCGGTGAGTCCCGAACGATTGGAGGCGCGCGTAGAGGAGTATATTGAAAAGTATAAAAACGGACCGACGGTCGCGTATGCCAACATCAAAGAACTGATCAACCGTGCGCAATTCTCTGGCTTTGCAGATGCTATTTTAGCAGAGGCTGATTGTCAGGGCCGCTGTGAGATGAGCAGCGACTATAAGACGGCGGTCACAGCATTTTTAAGCAAGGAAAAACCGAAATTTATCGGACAGTAAAGAAAAGAATAGCGCGATAGTTTGGCACAAACTATCGCGCTATTGCTAAAAAGCACTTTTATTTGGAATACAGTAGTGCGAAATATGACAATGTGAGCGTGGACAAGATGGCTTTTGCAGTCCTATAGCTTTTGGTATTTGGGATTAACAAAGAGAGGGCAAATGTGTGGACATATTCTTTGATTGGTACAGCGGTGCGTTTTTAGAATGAATATGAGGATGCGGTGACTTCAATTTCCTACTTCATTTTTCGTAAAAACCGTGGTATACTGCTTGTGAGGTGAGAGCTGTGCAGTTTCGTCCGTTTGTTTATGATGCTGCCAATCATCAGGTGCCAGCAGTTATTGAACCGATGACGCCACAAGATGCCGCATTGACGGATAGAGAACCATTGTGGCAGACCTCTTGGGCGAGTGAATACTTAGCTAACGAAGGCTATAAAAAATACGCAGCCAGAGTTGGAGATGAGCTGATTGCTCTGGCGGCGTATGAGATCCTTCCGGCTGCGCTGGTCGTACACATTGTGTATATGGAGGCACAGCCGGAGTCAAATCCTACACTTGACGGTGGAATTTCCCAATATAGAGGAATTGGAAGGCTGCTGATTGCCTATGGCATTAAGCTGTCCATCGACAGCGGTTTGACCGGCGATGTGGTACTTGAAGCGAAGACGACGAGCTTGGCGAAGCACTATGAAGAAGACTTTGGAGCCGTTTTGCTCCCGACCTTCCAGTCTTCTGCACCAAGGTATTTGATTGCGGACGAAGCCGCCAAACGAATTTTCTTTACCTATCTTGTTTGACTTTTTTGCGAGGAGGTGCTTTGCATGGATACGAACAAAACCAGACCGGCATCTGATGCGGCGTGGTATTGCCGCAAGGATCCAGAAGAAGAACGCTTTTATGAGATATTCTTTCAGCTGTGCCGCAAATATAGTGTGCGCTGGGCAAGCGCCACGCCGAAAGAGAAAGACTTTATTGAAGAAGTGACCCGTGTCACCTATGAGCGGGATAGGGCGCAGCGGCTTGGTTTGCCGCTGTCGGAGGTGCGCCCCTCGTTCGCGTCCTGAAAGTGGCTTGACCCACACCGTGACCCACACGGGGAAATGAGCGGATGGAAACAATGGAGCAAACAGGCTGCGACCTCATCCTTTTTGGATAAAAAATTACCGAAAAGCCTTGTACAGCAGGGGCTGGAAGGCTCTACGGCAGTTGGTAAGGATGAGGTCGGCAGTTCGAATCTGCCCAGCAGCTCCAACAAAACCCTGTAACCGCAATGGTTACGGGGTTTTGTGCATTTCTGACAAAGCATCAAAAACGCGGAAATTTGCTAAAAAGTCAGCTAAACTTTTTCTTTCTGCATCAAAGTTTGCTAATTGCAGAGGATAGCAATAAGCGCAATAACTGCTGAGAGAGGTCCGGATCTTCCTGTACTTTTGCGAGAAGATCTTGGGCCTCAAATTCTTTTTTTGCATGCACCGCTGTTTGAGCAGTGGTTGTGGGCGAATAGAAGCTTTCCTCTACCTTTTCGGATAGAGCACGCTTTTCGCAGTCCTGCGCTTCATTGTAGTTGCTCATCAAAACTTCCGGGGACTGGCCGGCAGCCTCCGCGACCAGTTGGTAGTTATTATTCGACAAGCGTACCTTGTGCATCTGACCTGATTTGCGCAGCCCCTGAAACTCCAACATATCCTCTATCTTGAGCCGTCGCTGTGCATCCTTAAAGGCGTCACCGATTGATTTGGGTTCAATAGGTGATCCATCAGCAAAGCAGAGCAACAATCCCTGGTCCTGGTACTCACTACCGAAGACAGCCTTATTATCTGCAATCTCATCCAGGCGCCGTTGGATCTCCTCGACCAGCGGTGTTGTCAGGTAGAGCTTTCGGTAGCTTTCTTCTGTCTTCGGAGCCTTCAGGATGAGGCTGCTCTTTGAGGTTTTCTTCTTTTTAGGAAACACATGGATAATTTCTTCCCTCGGCAGCGTTGCCAGTGACTCATCGGAAACTCTTTGCAGTATGCGCTTGATCCAAAGGCTTTTGTCCTTTAGATCTATGAGGCTGGTGTCGATGCCGGCCACTTCACCGGCGCGCAAAGAGCATACGAAACCAATATGCACGGCCAAGTGAAGCATGGGATCATCTTCGATCAATTTGAGGAAATCATGGATCTGCTCTGGCTGCCAGTAGTTGCGCTTCCGATATTTCTCTGAAGGTGGGGCGACATCTGGGATCTCGGTCACATAGCGCCATTGCTTAGCAGTAGGGAAGCCAACCATGAGGACATTGAAAACCTTTTTAATGGTTGGGGAAGAGAGCCGCGGTACTTCCGACGGCTTCTTTTTGTATCCTTTGCTTCCTGAGCAGGGCTTCTGGCTGAGGTAATCCAGAAACAGGTCAATGTCCTCAGTGGTGATAGTGCTCATTACCCAGTTGCCGAAATAGGGATAGATGTGATTGTTCAAGTTGCTGACGTAGCTGTCATATGTGTTTGGGGAGAAACGCTTTTTCCGTGCATAGAAGGGGAGGAAGCGTTCCATAAAGTGCTTGAAGGTCTGATGCGTGTTGTCTTCCTTCGTTGACGGCATTGGGACATTTGGAAGACCTGCGTTTGCCTGAGCAAGCTCACGCTGCGTCTTTTCAATAGCTCTTCTGCGCTTATAGTCCAGTACCGCCAGTCGGATATCGTCATACCGCTTCTCTTTTTGCAATAGTTCAATATAGGCCTTCCGCTGTATAGCTTCCAGCTCGGTTTCGTAGGTCTCCCAATGCTGTTTGCTCTTACCGTCATCGGTGCGATAGAGGTAAATAATGTTATGGGAGGATCCACGGACCTGATATGTTGCCATGTAATGATCGTCCTTTCGTTGGCGCGATTAGGAAACGCTCGTCTGCCCATCGAGCCATCTGTCAAACGACTCTTTATGGACGCGCAGGCAGCGTTTGCCCAGCCGAATTACCTTAAATTCAGTTGTGCGCTCGCAGAGATAATATGCAGTGCGAACGCTCACACCAAGGATCCGGGCCACTTGCTCAGCGGTATAAGTTCGCTGAGAATCATTGCTGCAAATCGTGTTTTCCATAGTGAACTCCTTTGCAGCTTGGCAACCTGTTTGATTGTGTCTACACCCTCCCTTCGCCAAAATAGCAAGTAAGTTCATTGTAGCACACCATATGCAGATAGCCAAGCGATTTTAGATAAGGTGGTAATTCTAAGTACAGCAGGCGGCAGTTGGCTAAACTGCTCCACGGGTGAACACCCCCAGGCTCCTCTGGCTCCTTCGCAGCTCGCTACATGGCTCCACTGAGACTGCATTGAAGAAGGTGTATCATCATCGGGCATATGGATTATGGCCGCAAGTTGCCATAGCTTGCTTGTCCGCTATCTCGCTCGCCTATATAATATAAATGTATAGGGTCGTGGCGTAGTCATTACGCACGGCTGCCCCTTCCGGGCCATATGCTTAACGTGCCTGCCGGCGATATAAGGCAGTGGAAGCCTGTTTTTCAAGGTACAGATGATACCTTCCCGAAGACGCATTTTCGTCTTTCACTCCCTATCCCGATATGCAGAACATGAATTGCCCAGCAAAAGATGAAATTTTGAGAAAAAGTTGTGGATCAGTGGAACGCACTTTGAAAATTTGATTTCCATATTGACCCACACAACAGCAAAGCGGACGGTACAAACCGTCCGCTTTGCTGCGCGATTATTACTATTTTACGGTTACACCGTACTCTCTGAAAAGATAGCATCCCCTGATTTGTTCCCTTGCTTCATCGGTGATGCGAATGTCCAAGCGCCGTTGCTCGTCCCCAGACTTTAAGGTTAAGGGACGCGTCATTCCCCGGATTGTTGTCTTTAAATTCTCGAAATCCTGATACGAGTTCAGATCTTTGGTGGAAAACCACGGTCCGCAAACACCATTTTTCTCATACTGTACCTTTTTCGGATAGTGGAACTGAATGCCCATGAAATCCTCTGTTACCATGGTATAAGCGGTTGAGCAAAACAGTTTCCCGTCATCATACCTGCCGAGACCCAGACGGCCGGGAACAACTGCTACAACAGGTTCGTCAAATGTAGCCCTTTTATACTGTTTCCCATCTCGCAAACGTATTTCACCATATCGGCATCTTGCCAGATTCGATGTAATGCCGCGCCATAGGTCTAAACTGCATGTAGTTACTTTTTCACCACTACACAGTTGCTTATACGTTTCAGAATAAGCAGACAAGTACTCGCTCAATTCGGATTCAACGTAGTCGATTGGAACAGACGAGTTTATTATGATCAGATGGTAGGCTTCAAAAACCTCTTTTACCTGTTCTGGTGTCATCAAAAAACTAAACTTATTCCAGCCCTCTGTCCAGTATTTCGGGGGTAGTTTTTCACTTTGCCCGATTGCTCTTTTCAATAGATCTCCCATTGATTTCATGCTATCAATGCTCCTTTTTTGTTACAGATACATCACATATCGAAAAAGGCGTATTTTCCAACGCAGATGGGATTATCTTCGCCGCCAGATTGCCGTCGATCACAATACAGAACACCTGCAATTTCGGCTTTCGAAAAATGCTCCGTTTCACATCTACATCATATCCATCCACATAACCCAGACCAAGCCACCCTAATCTTTCATTCAGGAGAGGAATTACGCTTTTAGTAATTGACTCAGCTTCTTCTGATGACTTGAGGGCATATTTCAATACAACGGTTTCCGCATGGTCCGGACTAAATTCGGAATATCCTTGCTTTTCGTATTTGCGCTTGAAACTGTTGTAGTATGCGGAGAAGTCCAAACACGGCTCGCTGTCTACCTTGCCCTCATTTCCAACAACGCCATGGTGGAAGATAACCCGATCTCCGTCCTGCCAGCATTCTTTATAGAACCATTGATCTTGAATTCTTTTGTAAAATCGAACCATGATACTTCCTCATTTATGTTTTGGAATCAATTTCTACGCTCTGTGCAATAATTTCCCAGAGGCCGCCAATGTCTTCAAGTTCAACAGCAAAATGCCGGACCAAACAATGATAATCCGAACTACATTATCCAGCTGGGTAATGTGTTCGGATTTATCATTTCTATTGAGAATGTGCTCTGACAAACGACGCAAGCGGATTTATTCCGCTTGCGCCGTTTCCTTGTTTACCAGCCGGTTCCGGCAATATTAACATGCCAGCCATCCGCGGATCGCGTGACATATCCCACACGGCCATACCCCAACGCGCCTGCCGGTACATCCGCGTCGTTTCCGGAATACTCTTCGGTGTTTCCCGCCATGGAATTCTGATAGGCACGCTCATTTTCCGGTACGAAAATCGTACTCGCGTAAATCGCCCAGGTATTCTCGTCGATCAAGCCCTCTTTTCTAAAATGCTCTGTCTGATCTTCTGCGGGCATCACATTACATTTAACGAAAGAAAAACAAAATTCGCTGCCTTTGGATACCTTCAGATGGACTTCCTCCTGCTGCTGATACCCTGCTTGTGCCGCTGCCAAATAATCCTGTCCTTCATCGGGGATGACAATCTTTGGGTCGGTATCGTAGCTTCCGCCAAGTGCCTTATATTCCATCGTATCGTAGAAGGAGCGAAGCGCCATAGCCGCGCTCCAATCGGAATCATAGGCGTACTCCTTGGCGCCGACAAAATAGTATGCTTCATCCCCATAGGTTAAGACGGCGTAATTTGAATCGTCCTCCACCGTGAGGGACCACTGCTCCCCATCCTTGCTTCCCGAAAGGGATAGCCTATTCTGCTTACCCTCACCTTCAGAAGATGCTGCAGAATAATCCTCTTTTGTGATCCCGCACCAATTAAAATTCTCGCTTGTGGGCATCCGCATGGCCCAATATGTGTCCAGCGTGTTCGGATAGCTTTGTCGAACGCCCTCTTGTTCAAGGGTGATGGTCACATCCGTTCCCTCGGAAAGCGTGTCAAAAACACTGTCAAGAAGTGTCATGCCGTCTGTCTCGTTTACGTTCTCTGTACTGTTTTGGGTGAATTCCTCTTGTTCGCTTTGGCCTGGCATTGGTGTTTGTGTTTCCGCACCGCATCCCGCTAATGCTAAAACAAGCGTTAAGGCGGCAAACAAAGCAGTATACTTTTTCACGGATATCCCTCCTTACTTTGCGTTTACTTATATAGACGAAAAAAGCGGGAAAAAGTTCCGTACTTTATTATTATGTTAGCATATTACAGTAAGAACTGCAAGGGCAGGAGCATCGGTTAAGATGTCCCCGCCTCTGTTATACCTTATTCTTTTGTTCGGTCTGCTGCTTTGCTTTCCACTCGGCGTATTCCCGCTGCCCGTCCTCGCTCTCAAAGAACGCTTGTATCTCCGGGAGCAGGACACGGGCAAGGGCCTCTACCTCGTGATAGGGAATCCCTGTGCCGTAGTCATTGGGCTTCTTTCTGCGCGGGCCGCGTTGCCCTGCTCGGCGACCCGAATCAGCTGCTGTCCGTCGGGGCAGGAAACGTCCTTTCCGACCTTCTGACGCTCGGCGTCCCCTCTATCTGCTTGCAGCAGCAGTACCGTCAAAGCACGGATGCCGCGGCGCTGCGTCAGAATGTCGTGGACTTCCCGAAGCTGAACGGGGAGCAAGAGCTGCGGTGGGATGACAGCTTCCGCCTGCTTCCCGCGGACGACCGTGCCATTCCCGACCTTCTGTGCGAGGAGGCTGCGCGGCGTTATCGGGCGGGCGAGAGCATTCAGGTCCTCTCACCGGTGAGGGTAAAAACCGGCTTTTCGGTGCAGGCGCTCAACACGCGCCTGCAGAACGAAGTCAACCCGCTGACGGCGGAAAAGCCGACATGGGGAAAATTCCGTGACGGCGACCGTGTCATCGTTACCCAAAACAACGCTTATTACAACATCTGCAACGGCGATGTCGGTGTGCTGCATATTCGCGGAGAGAAGCCGCACCGTGTCGCCGCGCTGGCAGTCAGGGGTACGCTAAAGACATGGCAAATCGACCGTGGACAGGGCGAATACGGCATCGGTCATGACGACGCGCCCCCGCCGCAGCTTGCGCTCGCCTATGCGTTGACGGTACACAAAAGTCAGGGCAGCCAGTACGACACCGTCCTCATGCCGGTGAGCATGGCGACAGCAAGAATGCTGTATCGCAACCTGCTCTACACCGCGATCTCACGAGCAGGGAAGGAGGTCATCCTCGTGGGGAGCCGCGAGGCGCTGAACACCGCGATGCAGTGCATCCCGTACCCGCGCAGGTCCAAGCTCGTCGCCCGGACCAATCTGCTGCGCCTTGGGCGCAGCGCGTGAGGCGGCATGGAGAGAAGGGAGCTGCCGCGCTATCCCATCATCGACGCTGCCGCTACGGGCCGAAACCTCTGCCGCCTGCGGCTGGAGAAGGGGTACAGCGTGAAGGAGCTGCAGGAATACCTCGGCCTGAGCTGCCCGCAGGGCGTGTACCAATGGCAGGCGGGAAGGAGCCTTCCGAGCGTAGATAACCTCTACGCGGTCTCAAGGCTGTGGGGCGTGAGCATGAATGAAATTCTTGTAGAAAGGGAAAGCGCATAGAAAAACGGAGACCGAAGCGAACCGCTTCGGTCTCCGTTTCCTGTATTTTGCGGCAGGGCGTGAAAATAACCAACTTGAACGTTTTTCAGATGACCGTATCGCAATCCCTCCCACGGAACAGGGATTTCTGAAAGATAAAAAGATAAAATGCCGCGGAGAGCGGAGCGTTGCAGGCCTCGTTCAAATCGGGTACTGACGATACGCTCCCCCCTGCCGTTCAGCATCCCGTTTCGCTCTTGCCGCCCGGCTTTTCAACACGCATCGTTTGAATTTCCGCCTGCTTGAAGAGGATGCAGCCGCAATGTCCCTTGAAGGTGGGGAAGCAGATGATCTTCAGATCCGTGTCGATCTCCGGGCTGTGATCTATGATCTCCAGCGTTTCGCCGAACAGCGCTGTGCGCTCGTAGACCCGCAGCCACTTGTCGTCCATATTGGGGAAAATGCTGCTGAAGGAGCGGTCGATGAGCTGCTCCAGCGGCTTTTTTTCCAGCCTCGCCAGCGCCTCGTTGGCGTAGCGGAATATCCAGTCCACGGCGGCGCGCTTCTCGTTGAAGACCATCTCGATGTCGGTAAATGCAAAGGGTGCGCTGTCATAGCTGGCATAATGCCGCTGATAGTCTTCCCACGTGGCAGGCGCGTCGCTGTTGGACAGGTTCTGCGCGATCTGCCGCCAATCGGCGCGCAGCTGTTCCTTGAGCTGCCGCTTTCTCCGGTGGGCGTAGTCCAGCGTTTCACCGTTGATGAGCTCGATCTGCCTGCCAATGGCATGGATGCCCTTGGCGGCCACCAGCGTGGCGCGGTCGGTGCGGATAAAGCCGCTGCCCAGCATCTGCTCCAGTTCTTCTATGGTGGTGTAGGTTTCGTAGGTCCTGCCGCCAGAGGCATGGATGACCGCCCGACGCCCCGCCAGCTGAATATAGAGAATGTCCTCCACCGGCAGGCTGATGTGCCTGCGGTTAGAAATGACGGAAATACCGTTGGATCTCATAGTGCTCCCTCACGATCTGTTTTTTTCACAGAATACCACGGTCTTTGATGCAAAGCAAGCAAAATGCGCTATTCGCGCAAGGTTTTGCGCTGTTCACGCAAGGTCTATTGCAATTCGCGCGATGTTACGCTAAACTGCGCAGTATAGAAGCGGGAAGGGCTGCGATAGTGCGGCACTCATCCCCAGCGGGAAAGTCCTGCGGGAGAGCCTTTCCGAGCGAGGGAGGAACGCCTATGAAGAAAAAACAAATGCGTATGCTCCTTGTGACGGGCATACTGGCTGCCGCATTGACTGCCTGCGGCAGTCCGGAGAAAAGCAGCGCTCCTGCGGTGAGCGCAGGCACGGACACAGGGCTGAATGCCGAGAGCAAGCCGACGACCCAGTACACGATCGTCGCCAACCAGCAGGTATACGCGCTTTTGGACTTTGCGGATACCACAGAGCTTGAAAATGCGAACCGGGGCTTTCTCGCCGCGCCGGACACGCTGGATCTTCGCGACGAGGAAGGAAGAGCCGTGTGGACGCAGGACGCCTACGCCTTTCTCGACAAGGACGCGCCGGACACCGCAAACCCCAGCCTTTGGCGGAACGCGCAGCTAAACCACATTTACGGCCTTTTTGAGGTCACCGACGGCATCTATCAGGTGCGCGGCTACGATATTGCCAATATCACCTTCGTCCGCAGCGAGCACGGCTGGATCGTCATGGACTGCGGCAGCAGCAGATATACCGCAGGGGAGGCACTGAAGCTCTTCCGCTCCGAGATGGGCGATGGGCGGATCGTCGCCGTTGTGGTCAGCCATGCGCATGTGGACCACTATGGCGGTATCGAGGGACTGATCGCGCCCGAGGAGGTCGCGGACCGCAGCCTGCCGCTCGACGAGCAGCTCGCCTCCGGAAAGACCGCGATCATCGTGCCGAAGGGCTATGCGGACGCGGTGATGAAGGAAAACGTCTTTGTCGGCACGGCAATGAAGCGGCGGGCGTTTTTTCAGTATGGCTCCATGCTGCCCTACGGCGAGCAGGGCCGTCTTTCGGTTGGCATCGGACTGACCGCGGTGCAGAACGGCGTCGGCTATATTGCGCCGAGCTACGAGGTCGCAGAGCCGGTTTTTGAAACGACCATCGACGGCGTGAGGGCCATCTTCCAGCAGACGCCGGGGACGGAATCCCCTGCCGAGATGAACACCTATTTCCCCGACAGCAAGGCTCTGTGGATGGCGGAGAATTGCAGCGGGACGATGCACAATCTCTATACGCTGCGCGGCGCGGAGGTGCGGGACGCGAACGGCTGGGCGCGTTACATCACCGAGGCGCAGTCGCTCTTCCCCGACGCCGAGGTCGTCTTTCAGGCGCACAACTGGCCGCATTGGGGTAAAGAGAACGTCAGCGAATATCTGACCAACACGGCGGCGGTCTATAAGTTCATCCACGACCAGACCCTTTTGTACATCAACGAGGGGTACACCTCCACGGAGATCGCCTCCATGATCCAGCTGCCGGAGGACTTGGAAAAGGTATGGTATACCCGGCAGTATTACGGCACGCTGAAGCACAATGTCAAGGCGGTCTATCAGAAATACATGGGCTGGTACGACGCAAACCCGATCCATCTGGACGAGCTGGAGCCGAGCGAATATGCCAAAAAGCTCGTGGCGTACCTCGGTGACACCGGCAGGGTGCTTGAGATGGCGCGCGCCGATTATGAAAAGGGCGAGTATCAGTGGGTCGCGCAGATCACGAACACGCTGGTATTTGCCGACCCGGAAAACCGTGAAGCCCGCTGCCTGTGCGCGGACGCGCTGGAGCAGCTTGGGTATCAGGCGGAGTCCGGCGCATGGAGAAACGCTTACCTCGTAGCGGCCTTTGAGCTGCGAAACGGCACCGGGCAGTATCCAAAGGCAGCCAAGCTGGGCGTCGGCACCACCGCGCAGGGCATGGACGCACAGACCATGCTGGATTACATGGGTATCGTCATGGATACGGAAAAGCTCCAAGACCGCTCCTTCACCATAAATCTCAAGCTGACGGATGCTGACGATTATCTGCTCAAGCTCCACCACGGCGTGCTCCTGTACTATAAGGATGCACTTTCGGACGACGCCGACCTGACGATCTCCATGCCCCGGATCGGAATTCTTGCCATAACGAGCGGAAACCAGGAGAAAATCGAAAAAATCGTCACCGTTGAAAAGGGTGACGCGGCGCTGTTCCAAACGCTTTGCGACAGCATGGCGGCATTCGACCTGTATTTCAACATCATCGAACCGTAATGCAACCGGACAAGAAACCCGACCGTCGATCGATCTGTTCTGCATAAGGAGGATATTATGAAGAAACTCGCAACACTGCTGCTCTGCATGGTCATACTGCTGTCCGGCTGTGCGGGGACTGTCAAGCCGGAGGATGCTTTGTCTGCCGGAGATGTGTGGGAAACCATCGAGGAGGCGTACATTTACGCATTCCCGCTGGTGCTGATGGACGCGACGAAGACCTCCGCAACGAATACGGAGGAGCCCGTGCCCGGCAAGGCGCCGGTCAATCAGTTCATGCATGGCGTGGCGCTTGCCAACGCGCAGTTCAAAAATGTGGTAAGCCCGAATGTGGACACCATCTATTCACAGGTGTGGTACGACCTGTGCGAGGAGCCGATGGTCTATGTGCTGCCGGAAACGGATCGCTTCTGCAAGGTGCAGGTGCTTGACGCATGGACGAATACCGTCGCTGTCCTTGACCGTGCCGGAGCCTATGCGATCACGCGCTCAAATTGGAGCGGTGACCTGCCGGAGGATGTGACCCGCATCGATGTTCCTACCGCTATGGCGTGGTCCATCACCAGGACTGTGCTCTCCGGCGAGGCGGATCTTCCGAATGTCTATGCCATTCAGGCTGGCATGAAGCTCCTGCCGCTGTCCGCCTACCTGAGCGAAGAAGCGTATCAGCCCCCGAAGGGGAACTATCAGGAGGAAAACAACTATGTTCCCGTCAATAAGATCCTCTCGCTGGACCCGGTCACATTCTTCAGCAAGGCAAACGCGCTGATGGAGAGCAACCCTCCGTCCGCTGCTGACGCAGAGCTGCTGGAAAAGCTCACGGCAGTCGGCGTTGGCCCCGGTATGAAATTTGACGCAGCCGTTTTGGCCGGGGATGTGCAGACAAGCTGGCAGGAGATGCTTCAGGGTCTTCGGCCGAAGCTTGCGGCAGAGGGCATGAAGTACTCCAACAAGCTGGGACAGTGGAGCTATTTCGGCGCGCCGATCGGGGATTTCGGTACGGAATATGCCTACCGTGCGCTGGTGGCGATCGCCGGGCTTGGGGCAAATACCGTGGAGATCGCCCTGTATCCCAAGACGGATATGGACGCTGACGGGAATCCCCTGACGGGAGAGAAGTCCTATCTGCTCCACTTTGAGAGCGATCCGCAGGTTCTTGATGGCGGCTTCTGGTCGGTTACCGCATACGGCGATGACGATTTCCTTATCGACAACCCCATTGACCGCTACTGCATCAACGACCGCTCGGGGCTGAAGCGGAATGACGACGGCTCTGTGGATGTGATCTTGTCAAAGGACGCGCCGGCAGACACGACGAACTGGCTCCCGGTCGCGGACGGCGGCTTCCACCTCTTTATGCGTATCTATACGCCGGATATGGAGGCGCTCAAGACTTGGCCGGCGCCGACCATTACGGCGATCAGCTAAAGGGGAATCCGGTTCTGTGATCCACCCTTCCATAGACGCAAAAAGCTGCCGGGGAGAGTAACTCCCCGGCAGTTTTTTCGCGCTTTCCGCTTTTGAAGCATAGTCTTGTGTCGCATCAGAGCTGACGCTCTATCCCCTGCGCAACGATGTGTAGTCTAAGAAGCTGCGCTTACAGGTATTTCTCCCTCAGGTATTCCGTTTCCTTCTCGGTGATCAACCGGTTCCATTGGCAGGCGTTGATGCTACCGTAGAGCTCTCTTCACCGGCAATCGAGGCAGGACACATTTTCCCGCAGCCCGCGCTTGTATTCCTCCAGCGCGTGTAGCAATGACGCCAGCAGGTCCTGCTCATAGCGCGGGAGGATCTCTGGCGATCCGGCAGTCGTTTACTCGGCGGAATTTCCCACATAGAACTCCGCCATGTCATCCAGTCTCAGAC
>ERZ773147.1942-NODE-1942-length-19605-cov-2.944706_pt1 | contig 19605 bp, 14 predicted proteins | sample MGYA00580851_ERZ773147 | MGnify/ENA primary metagenome ERZ773147 (study PRJEB29015, sample SAMEA2737818) | human gut metagenome | biome: human gut; feature: human-associated habitat; material: faeces | place: China | collected 2012 ... | reverse complement strand
TCCGGATCCATCTTGATGGTCTTTGAGAGATCATCCTTTAACAATTCTTCAGAGTCAGACTGGCAGTCTGAACCGAGTAAATCTGCCATTTCCTGAAGCTGATCGATAAAAATCCGGAAGGACTGTGATAAAGACGCAATCTGTTCTTCTGTGAAATCCGGGAAATATTCATTTAACAGTTTCAGGTCGCGCTGCATATCCAGCCTTGCGCGGGCAAAGGCAGAAGAAAGGGAAGCTTCATTTTCTCCGTATTGTGTGTGGATCAGATTAAGGATCAAATCCTGATTTTCATGAAATGCCTGTAATTTTCTGGTCAGGAGATCGAGACGTACTTCATTAGAACGCCTGTCACAGCGAGCAATTTCCTGAAGATAATAGACAAAATCCAGGAGAGGTGCTTCCGGATTGTGTTCTTTTTCTTCGATAGTAAATTTAAGAGAATCCAGGAAGTCATTCAGATGATGCTTCACCAGACGATAGACATTGTCCGGTGTATCCAGGTTTTCAACCTGTGTTTTTAAATCGTTCCATTTTTCGCGGACCGACCTGATCTTTTCGGGAGTCGGGAGAAAAAGGATATTTTCAAAAGAACGGTGGCTTTCGAGTTGGTCATGCAAAATGGCAAGTTCTCTGTCAAGTTCGCGGTAAGTATTGGTTAAGTCAGTATTTTTCATGAGTAAATGGCACTCTCCTTTTTTAGAAATTTGTTCTGATTGTATCTTACCGCAGAAAATGTCAAATGAAAAGCAGGACAGATAAAAAGATTCGCTTGTCGACTTATGCCCCTTTCTGTGATATGATAATCAAGAGATTATTATGAGCAGAAAGGGGCATTTTTTCGATGGCAGCAACATCTGAAAATAAGCCAAAACAATATATATCTGTCGGGATCCTGGCGCATGTGGATGCGGGAAAGACGACACTGTCCGAGGGGATTTTATATACCTGCAAGGCGATCCGGAAGCTGGGACGTGTGGATCACCAGGATGCATTTTTAGATACGAATACGTTAGAGAGAAACCGGGGAATCACGATCTTTTCGAAACAGGCAGAGTGTACGCTCGGCGAGTTCGGAATGACGTTTCTGGATACTCCGGGACATGTGGACTTTTCGGCGGAGATGGAGAGAACGTTACAGGAACTCGACTATGCGATCCTGGTCATCAGCGGTTCAGACGGCGTGCAGGGACATACTGTAACGTTGTGGAGACTTCTGGAAAGATACCAGATTCCAACTTTTATTTTTATCAACAAAATGGATCAGCCGGGAACCGATCGGGAAGCACTGCTTGCAGAAGTAAAGGAAAAATTAGATGCAAACTGTGTGGAGTTTTCCGCAGATCAAACAGATGAGGAATGGAAAGAACAGGTGGCAGTCTGCGATGAGCAGGTGATGGAAGCGTATCTCGAGGGAGAGGAAATCAGCAGAGAGCAGATCAGGCAGATGATTCGTGAGAGAAAACTCTTTCCTTGCTATTTTGGTTCGGCACTGAAAATGACCGGTGTGGAGGAATTTCTGGACGATCTGAAACTCCGGATCCGGGAGACTTCTTATCCGGAAACGTTTGGAGCAAAAATTTATAAAATCACCAGAGACAATCAGGGAGAACGGCTTACCCATATGAAGATCACAGGGGGAAGCCTTGCCATCAGGGATACCCTTTATCCTGACAGTGACGAGAAGGTGAACCAGATAAGAATATATTCCGGAGAGAAATTCAGAACCGTGGAACAGGCAGATGCCGGAATGGTGTGTGCCGTTACAGGCTTTGCCGGAACCTATGCCGGCGAGGGACTTGGGCATGAGCCGGGACACGAGGATAAGAAGCTGGTTCCTGTGCTTTCCTATAAGATGATATATCCTGAGGACACTGATCCCTATGTGCTTCTTGACAATATAAGGAAGCTTGAGGAGGAGGATCCTACCCTTGCGGTGCTATGGAATGAGGCGGGGAAGGAAATACACATTAAGGTCATGGGTGACATCCAGCTTGAGGTGTTGAAGGATATAATAAAGAAGAGATACGGCATATATGTAAGCTTCGGTCAGGGCAGGATAACCTACAAGGAGACTATAGCCGCTCCGGTTATGGGAGTTGGACATTTTGAGCCTTTAAGGCATTATGCGGAGGCTCATATCCTTATGGAGCCTATTCCCGGAATGGAAAATGAATTTGACAGCGTGTGCAGTGAGGATGTCCTTGACAAGAACTGGCAGAGACTGATTCTCACTCACCTTAAGGAGAGAAAATACCGGGGAGTTCTTACCGGATCTGAGGTTACAGGAATAAGATTCACTCTTACTGCCGGAAGAGCCCACAACAAGCACACCGAGGGCGGTGATTTCAGACAGGCTGTGTACAGAGCAGTAAGACAGGGACTTATGATGGCGGACAGTATACTTCTTGAGCCTTACTATGATTTTAAGTTAGAGGTACCGGACGCACAGATAGGACGTGCCATGGCAGACATAACCAGAATGAGCGGGGAGTTTTGCCAGCCGGAGACGGTAAGGGACGGCGTGAGCCTTATAACGGGCAAGTGCCCTGTAGAAACCATGCGGGAATATCACAAGGATGTTATTGCTTACACCCATGGACTGGGGAGGCTTAGTGTAAGCCTTGGGGGTTATATGCCCTGTCACAACCAGGACGAGGTGGTGGCTAAGATCGGATACGATCCGGAGCTTGACACCAGAGATCCTTCATCCTCTGTATTCTGTGCCCACGGCAGCGGATATATAGTTCCATGGCAGCAGGTATATGAGAATATGCATGTTAAGGAGGACAAGGGATTTGTCCTTGTGGGACTTTCTGAGTATGATGAGAGCGGCGAGGATATATTTAACAATCCGGAAGCCCTTAAAAACCCTGAGAAATATATTCCGGAGGCAAAGAGAAAGTCCTATGACGCCACCATAACAGAGGATGAGATCATGGAGATATTCGCCAGGTCGTATCAGACAACGGATATAAGGACCGGGGCAAAGGCGAGAAACCGCACCGACTCAGGCTATGACTGGCACAGCAGGCTGACGGAGGAATCCGGTGGACAGGAAACAGGGACCGCAGAAAACGAAGGCGGAGATAAGGCATTTACCGGTAAAAAGGACGGAAGTGCCGGAAGAAGACCTGCGGATACAGGAATAGGAAAATCCGGAGCCTTTAAGAAGAATACTGACGGAAAAGAATATCTTTTGGTGGACGGATATAATATAATATTTGCATGGGACGAGCTTAAGGAGTTATCTAAGATAAACCTTGACGCTGCAAGAAGTTCTCTCATGGATACCCTTTGTAATTATCAGGGCTACAAGGGTTGTGAGCTGATACTGGTATTTGACGCATACAAAGTTAAGGGACAGCAGAGAGAGGTGTCCATGTACCACAATATCCATGTGGTGTATACCAAGGAGGCGGAGACTGCCGATATGTACATTGAGAAGACCACCCACAGGCTGGGACGGAAGAACAAGGTAACGGTGGCTACCTCCGACGGGCTTGAGCAGCTTATAATAATGGGGCAGGGAGCCTTAAGGATGTCCGCAAGGGGCTTGAAGGAAGAGATAGAGCGGGCACAGAAGGAGATCCGGGAAGGCTGGATTGCGGAGTGAGAAAGAACATGTGAAGGAGAAGGGTAAGTAATGGCGGAGTATTTAATGGCACTGGATCAGGGAACCACCACCTCCCGGGCCATTCTGTTCAACAGCCGGGGAGAGATCGTATCAAAGGCCCAATATCCCTTCCGGCAGATCTTCCCTCAGCCGGGATGGGTGGAACATCATCCGCAGGAAATCTGGACCTCCCAGGCTTCTGTGATTGCCGGGGCTATTGCTTCGGCCGGTATTAACGGATTGGACATCGCTGCCATCGGGATTACAAATCAGCGGGAGACGACGATTGTATGGGATCGGGAGACCGGACAACCGGTTTATAATGCTATCGTCTGGCAAGACCGCCGTACGGCTTCATACTGTGATGCTTTGAAGGCTGAGGGGAAAACCGAATTTATCCGGGAGAAGACCGGATTGATCATAGACGCTTATTTCAGTGCCACTAAAGTCAAATGGATTCTGGATCATGTCGAGGGGGCAAGGGAAAAAGCCGAAGCCGGAAAGCTTATTTTTGGAACGGTGGATTCCTGGCTGGTCTGGAAATTGACCCGTGGGGAAGTGCATATTACGGACGTCACCAATGCTTCCCGTACGATGCTTTATAATATCCATCGGCTGGCCTGGGATCCGGAATTATTGGAACTGTTCGGTATTCCTGCCGCGATGTTACCTGAAGTCAAGACCTCCAGCGAAATATATGGACACACGAAAACGACCCTCTTTGCCCATAAAATACCGATTGCAGGCATTGCCGGGGATCAGCAGGCAGCCTTGTTCGGTCAGATGTGTACCGAACCCGGAATGGTAAAGAATACTTATGGAACGGGGTGTTTCCTCTTGATGAATAGTGGTGATAAACCGGTTGTCTCGAAGAATAATCTGCTGGCGACCATTGCCTGGAAAATCGGAGAAGAAGTGACTTATGCCCTCGAAGGAAGCATTTTTGTCGGCGGGGCGATCGTTCAGTGGTTGAGGGATGGTTTAGGGATTATCCGCTCTTCGGGCGAGGTGGAGACTTTGGCACATAGTGTGCCGGATGCCGGTGGGGTTTATTTTGTACCGGCATTGACAGGCTTGGCCGCTCCCTATTGGAATCAGGATGTCCGGGGAGCTATTTCGGGTATTAGCCGTGGAACGACAGCCGCCCATATTGCCAGGGCTGCCTTGGAGGGAATCGCTTTTCAAACCATGGATGTGGTCAATGCCATGATCCGGGATGCCGGTATCGAATTGAAAGAATTGCGGGTGGATGGAGGAGCTGCTGCGAATAATGTGTTGATGCAGTTTCAGGCCGATATTTTGAATACCACGGTCATACGACCCAAGATCATCGAGACTACAGCTCTGGGGGCTGCTTATCTGGCCGGTTTGGCGGTAGGTTATTGGAGCGATATTCATGAAATCCGTCAACATTGGCATAAAGAAAAGGAATTTATTCCTTCCGGAGAACAACAGAAAATGGAAGAACTGAAAGAGGGATGGAGAGATGCTGTCGATCGGGTGCTTGAACGATAATTGTATATTGGCTTGCTATGACGATTTCTTTATTCACAAAATGTCTGTTCGAATTTATCGGTACTGCTTTGCTGATCCTGCTGGGAGACGGAGTAGTGGCCAGTTCATTACTGAAATATTCCAAAGGTTTCGGCGGAGGCTGGGTGGTGATTACTTTTGCCTGGGGATTTGCCGTCATGTGCGGGGCATTTGTGGCCGCTCCCTACTCGGGAGCTCACCTGAATCCGGCTTTGTCTATCGGTTTGGCGTTGGCTCATACTTTTCCCTGGGCTTATGTACCTGCCTATATTATAGCGCAATTGGCCGGTGGATTTTTGGGAGCTGTTCTGGTCTATGTTTTCTATAAAGATCATTACGATGCAACAGAAGATCCCGATGTGAAATTAGGTACTTTCTGTACGATGCCTGCAATCAGGAATATCCCCCGTAATCTGATTTGTGAGGTCATCGGTACTTTTGTATTGGTTTTTGTCATTTTGTGTCTGGCTATCGATGGGAATACGCCTGAGGTCGGATTGGGATCTGTGGGATTGTTTCCGGTGACTTTCCTGATTGTCGCTATCGGTATGTCTCTAGGAGGAGCTACCGGTTATGCTATCAATCCGGCCCGGGATTTGCCTCCCCGTTTCGCTCATTTTGTTTTACCGATCCGGGGTAAAGGGAGTAGTGGATGGGGATATAGCTGGGTCCCGGTTTTGGGTCCTATCCTGGGGGCCTGTCTGGCTGCCGGGTGTTATAAAATAATTTTTCCTTGACTTCCAAATCCTATTCTGAGTAATTATTTTTACCTTTGTTAGCTCATTTGGTGTAATATAAGGTGAAGTGTCTGAATGTTCAGCCCTTTTATACGAATTTAAAAACTGGAATGGAAAAGATCATGTCATTGTCTGAAAGACATCAAAAGATTTTAGAATTATTAAAAGTAAACGGAATCGTTTCAGTAAATAGTCTTAGCCGGCAATTGAATGTTTCTTCGGTGACGATCCGGAAAGACTTGGGATTACTGGAAGAAAAGAAATTACTATATCGTTCACACGGAGGAGCTATTCAGATCGATCCCTATATAGCCAACCGGCATGTGCAGGAAAAAGAAAAACAGTTTCCGGAAGAAAAGAAAAGGATTGGTATGAAGGCTGCCGAAATGCTGACTCCCAATGACGCTATCATTATTGCTTCCGGTACTACGGTATTGGCTTTTGCCCGCTGTATACCTCCGGAGGCTCAGCTGACCGTACTGACTTCTGCGATGAACGTTGCCATGGCTCTCCTGAATTGTCAGCAGGTGGAAGTGATTCAGTTGGGCGGTATTGTCCGGCATACCTCTTCGTCGGTTACCGGAGAATATGCTTTGCGGATGTTGGAGAATTTTTCCGGGACGAAGCTTTTTCTGGGGGTAGATGGAATCGATTTAAAATATGGACTGACTACCACGAATTTTATGGAAGCCAGTGTAAATCGTGCGATGATCGATGCGGCGCAAAAGATTATTGTCCTGACCGACTCTTCTAAATTCGGCCGGCGGGGGTTTGGAAAGATCTGCGAACTGGATGCTGTCGACCAGATTATCACCGATTCCGGCGTATCTCCCAAAGTGGTCCGGGAATTAGAGGAGTTGGGGATTAAGGTGTCGATCGTCTAAGGAGCTTTATTTTTTATGTCGAAGATACAAGTGATTTATTCCAATACAAACGGCAATGCCTCTGCTTTCGCGTGGACGATTTCGGGCCGGTAATTGAATTCTTCGTAGGAAAAAGCAGTTAGTTCTTCTTTAGTCGTCAGGCGATTTTGAAGGATATAGCGGGTCATGGCACCACGACACATTTTGGCATATACGACAATGGTTTTCAATTTGTCTTCTTCACGAATGAAAAATTGAGGTTCCAGGACTTTCACTTCCCGTCTGACCCGTTTCCAGTCGAACAGACGGGTCATTTCCTCTGTGGCAAGATGCACCAGGCAGCCATCGTCCTGCTTTACTGAATCGATCAGCACATCGGTCAAACGTGGTTTCCAAAAATCGAACATGTTCCGGTTGTCGTTGTTCGGTAACTTTACGTTACCCTCTAAACGGTAGTTTTTGATCCGGTCCATAGGCCGGAGCAGGCCATATAAAAAGGAGCAAATCCACAGATGGTTGTTGGCGTAGGCATAATCGGCTTCTGTAAATTCCCAGGCGCGGAGGTGGCGATAGACTATGCCGTTGTATGACAACACGGCAGGCCCGCTGTCGTCGGAATCGAAAAAAGACAGATAACGTAGTTTGTTCAGGATAGCCAGGCGTGGATTACATTTCAGGGCTTTCCCCAATTCCGCTTCCGTGAAGGCCGCTAATTGGAGTGCATGGCGTTCGGCTTCTTCCAGAAACTTCGGCTTTGTCAGGATTGACGGTGAAAGCTCAGGCCTTGTCGTCATGTTTTTGGCACAAGCGAGTAATATCTGCATGGTCTTGTTTTTAGAACTTATACAAAAGTAATAAAATAATCAGGAAACAATAGGCTGTTTTTCCGGGTATTTCAACGTGAGGCCATTCGGTAGATGGCTTTTCGTTTCGGGGAGTAATTGGGATATGGTGTTTCATTTGTTTTCGTTTTGATTGAAAATACTTTCGTTTTTCTTTTGAAATATTTTGAATTGTTTGTTTCTTTGTGGGTGAAAATATAATTTTCTGCACAAATGAAACAAAATGATATGACCAAGCCATTTGATGTGATTGTAATCGGCGGTGGCGCAACCGGTGCTGGAATTGCCAGAGACTGTGCCCGTAGAGGGATTCGTGTGCTTTTGATCGAGCGATTCGATATATCGACGGGAGCGACGGGACGAAATCACGGTTTGTTGCATAGTGGTGCCCGCTATGCAGTGACTGATCAGGAATCGGCAGAGGAATGTATTAAAGAAAACAGGATTCTTCGGCGGATTGCCAGTCATTGTGTGGAAGAGACCGACGGTCTGTTCCTGAGTTTGCCGGAGGATGACATTCAATATCAGGCAAAATTTGTCGATGCTTGTCGACGTGCCGGAATCCGGGCCGATATTATCGATCCGAAAGAAGCGCTGTTGCTGGAGCCATCTGCCAATCCGGCTATTATCGGGGCGGTAAGGGTTCCCGATGGGGCTGTCGATCCTTTCCGTTTGACCACTTCGAATATCATCGATGCCCGTAATCATGGGGCTGAAATTCTCACTTACCACGAGGCGACGGAATTAATCCGTGAACAGGATCGTATCGTCGGAGTGAAAGCCCTGGATCATAGGACGAAAGAGACTAAAAATTATTATGCTAACGTTGTCGTAAATGCCGGAGGAATCTGGGGACACAACATCGCTAAGATGGCGGGAATAACGGTGAATATGCTGCCTGCTAAAGGTGCCCTGCTGATTTTCGGGCATCGGGTGAATAATATTGTTTTGAACCGGTGCCGCAAGCCTGCGGATGCCGATATTCTGGTTCCGGGTGACACGATTTCATTGATCGGAACCACTTCGAGCAAGGTGTCGTTTGATGAAGTCGACCGGATGTATGTGACTCCCGGTGAGGTGGATTTATTGTTACGCGAAGGGGAAAAATTGGCTCCGGTCCTGGCACAAACCCGTATTTTGCGGGCTTATGCGGGTGTACGGCCTTTGGTTGCGGCAGACGACGATCCGAGTGGCCGGAATGTGAGTCGGGGAATTGTGCTGCTGGATCATGCTGTCCGGGATGGACTTGAGGGATTTATTACGATTACCGGCGGGAAGCTGATGACCTACCGGCTGATGGCTGAGTGGGCTACCGATTTAATTTGTAAAAAGTTGAATGTGAACGTCCCGTGTACGACCGCCAGTGAAAAATTGCCCGGTTCGAGGGAGGATCGTGAAGAAGTGGAGAAAAAGATTATCTCGGTACCCTTGGCTCAGCGAAATTCTTCTATTTACCGGCATGGAGATCTGGCGGAAAGATTTTCCGGGAATGATGTGCTGGAAAATAGTTTAGTATGTGAGTGTGAGGAAGTTTCTGTCGGAGAGGTAAAGTATGCTTTGAATGAATTAGAAGTGCACAATCTGGTGGATTTGAGAAGAAGGACGCGTGTCGGAATGGGTACCTGTCAGGGAGAACTTTGTGCATGCCGGGCTGCCGGATTGATGAGCAGTATGCATAAATATTGTACTAAACGGGCGAAAGAAGATCTGGCTTCTTTCTTGAATGAGAGATGGAAGGGGATGGCGCCTATCGCCTGGGGGGATACTTTGCGGGAAAGTGAGTATACAGCCTGGATTTATGAAAGTGTGTGCGGTTTGAAAATGTCTCAAAAACAAGAAGAGTAATATGAAATTCGATACGATTATAATCGGGGGTGGACTGGCAGGATTGGTTGCCGGTATTTGTTTGTCGAAACACGGACAACGTTGTGTCATTATATCTTCAGGACAAAGTGCCCTGCATTTTTCTTCCGGTTCTTTGGATTTGCTGAATGTGTTGCCCGACGGGACAGAGGTGGCTCATCCTTTGAAAGCTATCGGACAGTTGCAGGAACAGGCGCCTGCCCATCCCTATGTAAAAATGGGGATGGAGGTATTTTCAAGACTGACCGGTGAGGCTGAGCGATTTTTTGAGGAAGTCGGAATCCATATGAGTGGAAGCGCCTTGAAGAATCATTATCGGGTGACTCCGATGGGGACGCTGAAGCCTGCCTGGCTTACCTTGAAAGATCATCCGGATTGTGATGCTGCCGATCGTTTACCCTGGAAGAAAATAGCAATATTCAATGTCCTGGGATTTTTGGATTTCTATACTCAGTTTATCGCGGATGAGTTCCGGAAAATGGGTACTGAAAGTAGGATTCATTCGTTTAATTTCCCTGCTTTGGAATATTTGCGTAAAAATCCTACTGAGATGAGGTCTGTCAATATTGCCCGGATGTTTGAGAAACAGGAAAATCTGGACGAACTGGCCACTTTGTTGAAAAGGGAAGCCGGTGAGGTCGAGGCGATCGTGTTGCCGGCGGTATTCGGTTTGAATCAGGATACGACCTTGGATTATTTACAAAAGAGGGTTGGAAAAGAAATTTGTCTCTTGCCTACTCTGCCTCCTTCTGTCCCGGGGATCCGTACACAGCAGCAATTACGCAAATGTTTCCAGCAAGCCGGAGGTGTATATATGCTAGGGGATACCGTTTTGCGGGCAGAACAGGAAGGGAATCGGATTAGCCGGCTCTTTTCTTATAATCACGGAGAGATTCCTTTTGTCGGAAAGCATATCATCCTGGCTAGTGGCAGTTATTTCAGTCAGGGATTGATCGCTACTTCCGAACGGGTGTATGAACCTGTTTTTGATTTGGATGTCACTTATCCGGAAGATCGGAATCAGTGGTATGGCCGGAATGCATTCGACCGGCAACCGTATGAAGGTTTCGGTGTGAAGACGGGAACCGATTTCCGGGGGATGGTGCACGGGCAGGTATTGGAAAATTTGTATGTGGCGGGAGCTGTTCTGGAGGGATTTAATCCGATTAAAGAAGGATGTGGTGGTGGGGTTTCTGTTTTGAGTGCTTTGTATGTAGCTGAACAAATTTTAAGTAAATAAAAGAGGTTATGAATCTTCAACAACATAATATTAGTGACAATAATTTCGAACAGTGCATCAAATGTACGGTTTGTACGGTTTATTGTCCGGTAGCGGCTGTCAATCCGGATTATCCCGGTCCTAAACAGGCAGGTCCTGACGGAGAACGCCTGCGTCTGAAGAAGTTCGGTTTTTATGACGAGACCTTGAAATATTGTATCAATTGCAAGCGGTGTGAAGTGGCCTGTCCTTCTAATGTGAAGATCGGAGATATCATCCAGGCGGCAAGGATTAAATTCAGTAAAAAGAAACCGGGAGTACGGGATTTTATTCTGGCGAATACCGATTTGGTCGGGACTCTCTCCACTCCTGTGGCGCCGGTTGTGAATGCAACGCTGGGATTGAAACCGGTAAAAGCGATTTTGGATGGAGTGTTGAAAATCGATCATCGCCGTACTTTCCCGAAATATGCTTTCGGAACTTTCGAAAGCTGGTATAAGAAACAAGTGAAAGAACAACTTGCTTTTCCGAAACAGGTGAGTTATTTCCATGGATGTTATGTGAATTACAATTACCCGCAGTTGGGGAAAGATCTCGTTAAGGTTATGAATGCCCTCGGGATCGGGGTGAGGTTGTTGGAAAAAGAAAAATGTTGCGGGGTGGCGCTGATTTCGAATGGTTTTATCAAACAAGCTCGGAAACAGGCTGATATCAATATCGGTTCGATTCGGAAATCGGTCGTGGATAAAAATATTCCTGTTATTGCCACCTCTTCTACCTGTACTTTTACGATTCGGGATGAATATCCGCATTTGTTGGGCGTGAAGAATGAAGATGTGAGAGAGCAGGTAGAGCTGGCTACCCGCTATATTTACCGCTTGCTGAGTCAGGAAACCGGACAATTGGAGTTCAGAAAAGATAAGAAACTACGGGTGGCTTATCATACTCCTTGTCATATGGAAAAGCTGGGGTGGGCTTATTATTCGATCGAATTATTGAAGTCGATTCCGAATGTGGAACTGGTATTGCTCGATTCGCAATGTTGCGGAATTGCCGGGACTTACGGTTTCAAAAAGGAAAATTACAAGACTTCGCAGGATATCGGTAATTCCTTGTTTAAACAGATCGAGGAATCCGGTGTGGATTATGTCGTAACTGATTGTGAAACTTGTAAATGGCAGATCGAAATGTCTACTTCTAAATGTTGTAAACATCCAATCTCGGTCTTGGCGGAAATGTTACAGGATTGAAAGAAATAGTTTTCTGGGAGTTGACCGGCCGGAGGCTTGTTTCCCGGTCGGTTAGGTTTGAAAACCATGGAGTGTGTTCAAAAATCGGGGATTTGTTTGTTATAAAACATCTTGTGCGTGATGAACTTTGAGTTCGAAAGGGTGTTTTTCGAAGCGAAATATTCGCACCGGATATTTTTAAATAAATTTACCAAAAATTTTCATAATTTTTTTTGGATATATGGAGTTTTTATCTACTTTTGTTTCGAAATGAAGATGTTTTTATTTCATTTCAAAATAATGTGCGCCGAAAACGTTGTAATAACGAAAGTGATAGGTTTTTCTTAGAAACAATTTGAATCTTAAACTAATAGCTATGTGGAGTTTTTTAAAACCAGAGCCTCATCGGCCCTTGTTGTCAAAAGAAAAGATTGATCCGACGTATAAGCGTCTGCGTTGGCAAGTATTCATCGGTATCTTTATTGGATATGCAGGCTACTATTTAGTTCGGAAGAATTTTTCTCTTGCTATGCCTTATCTGGTGGATATGGGATTCGATAAAGGGCTTCTCGGGGTTGCTATTTCAGCTAATGCTATTGCCTATGGATTGTCTAAGTTTATTATGGGTGGGGTTTCAGACCGTAGTAGTGCCCGTAAATTCTTGCCCTTGGGGTTGACATTGTCGGCTTTAGCTACTCTTTTATTAGGTACGAAAGTGGGAGTTTCTTCCATCGTCTCTATGTTTATTTTGCAATTTCTGATCGGTTGGTTTCAGGGGATGGGATGGCCTCCGTGTGGCCGTGTTATGACGCATTGGTTTTCACAAAACGAAAGAGGAACGAAAATGTCTATCTGGAATTGTGCTCACAATGTAGGTGGTGCTTTGATCGGTCCGATGGCTGCAGGTGGTTTGGTATGGTTCGGTTCCTGGCAAGCCGGTACATTCTGGTTCCCGGCGGTGGTGGCTTTGATTATTGTGGTTATCGCTTATTCGTTGATCCGGGATACTCCGCAATCTTGTGGTTTACCTCCTATCGAAGAGTATCGGAATGATTACCCTAAAAATTACAGTGCTAAATCGGAGGTTGAACTGACGGCTAAAGAGATCTTTTTCAAATATGTTTTGAATAATAAGACTTTGTGGTTTATCGCGCTGGCCAATGCTTTTATTTATCTGATCCGTTACGGTGTATTGGATTGGGCCCCCACCTATCTGAAAGAGGTGAAGGGATATGATATTACAGAAATCGGTTGGGCTTATTTTGCTTATGAATTTGCTGCTATTCCCGGTACGATCGTATGTGGATGGTTGAGTGACAAATTGTTCAAGGGACGCCGTGCTTTAACGACCATGATCTATATGGTTTTGATCGCTGTTTCGATCTTTGTTTACTGGCAGTTCAGTGCTACTCCGCTGATGGATAGTATTTGTCTGATTGCTATCGGTTTCTTGATTTACGGACCGGTGATGTTGATCGGGGTACACGCTTTGGATCTGGCTCCTAAAAAGGCTGCCGGTACGGCTGCCGGATTTACCGGGTTCTTCGGCTATTTCTTTGGAACGGCCCTGTTCGCTAATATCGGTTTAGGTTATATCGTGCAGCATTTGGGATGGAATTGGAACTTTATCGTTTTGTTGGGTGCTTGTGCTTTAGCCTTCCTGTTTATTGCATTTACTTATAAAGAAGAACAATATCTGGTTAAAAACAAAAACTAATTAAATCCATGATTAAGAAGAATTTAACGAGTAATATCATCCTGGTGATGATGCTACTGATCACCCCCTGTGTCTCTGCACAAACCTATCGGCAGATCAAAGGATGGTCAAAAGAAGTCAATGATCGGCTGGAAGATTTCCTGAATTCGACCATTACGATGAAGATTCGGAAAGTGGCGGTTTTCGATGGTGACGGTACGGTTATGGGACAGGTACCTCATTATTTGGCGGATGAAGCTTTATATCAATATGCCGACGAACATTTTAAAGGAAAAACGGATAAGTTTTCGAAAGAGAAAATGGCGATCCTGAACCGGATGGTAAAAGATGGAAATAATGTGGGGAAACCTTATGTCGAGGATCGGGTGCATTTTTTGGCAGGACTGACGCCCGAAGAAATTCTCGAAATGGGATATGCATGTTACCAGACTTCTTACCGGAACAAGTTCTATCCGGAAATGAAACAACTGATTGCCAATCTCAAGGAATATGGATTCGAGGTTTGGATTTTGACCGCTTCTCCGGAATTTTTATATCAGAAATTCCTGGCCGAAGAACTCGGTATCCCGGAGGTAAATATCCTGGGGGTAAAATCGGTGGTTGTCGGCGGTAAATTGACAGATGATATCATCTTACCGATTCCGCAGGATGACGGTAAAGCAAATGTGATCCCGACCTTTATTAAAACCCGTCCTTTGGTTGTCGGAGGGAATAGCCGGGGAGATATGGATATGCTCAATCAGTCTTGTGGATTGAAGATTGTGGTGAATCCGGACGATAAAACAGTGCGTGGGAAAGAAGACGGGCCGATGAACGGTTATACGGTAAAAGGCTATTGGGAAAAAGAAGGGGCTTTGATCGTGAAATGTCATGATGTCAGGGAACCCGGTCTGCGTTTCCATACAGAAGAATGGGGAATCCGCGAAAATGTATCTAATCCGAAAGAATAATTCAGGAATAGAATTATATAATTGATTTTACGTATAATTTATTTGATGTTACTATGAAAAAAAATTTTCTATTAAACGTGGTAATGTTGTGCTGTGCTTTATTTGTAGGTACATCAGCATGGGCAAAAACTGAAGACGGGGAAGCTGCTGCTAAAAGCGAACCGGTGTCAGCCAATGAAGAAGAATTATTGAACAAAATTCTTTCTAAGTTACCGAAAGTATCCGGTTATATTCAGACCGGTTATAATTATGGAGATAAGAACGGGGATAACAGATCTTCTTTCCAGTTGAAGCGTATGCGGGTACTTCTTGACAAAAAGATCTCCAATACGTTTGATTTCCGGGCTCAGTTCGAATGTTTTTCCGGTTCTACCGATGGCGGGGCTTACAAAAAGAAAGTCATTACTGTGATGGACGCTTTTGTCAGTGCTCACATTAACAAAGCCATCAACTTCCGGGCAGGACAATATTATCTGCCGCTGGGTTTCGAGAACTACGATATTTCTCCGGCTACTTTGGAGACTGTAGATTTCTCTAATATCTGTTATCGTATGGTATGCCGGAATGCGATTTCTTCTGCCGATCTGATCGACTATGGACGTGATCTCGGTGTGATGGCTTACGGTGATCTGTTGCAGAATCAGGAAAAAGGATTCAGCTATTTGAGCTATAATTTATCTTTGACCAACGGTTATTTGCCTACTTTGAACGATGACAACAGATGTAAAGATTTCGTCGGTCGTCTGACTTTCCGTCCTGTAAAACAGTTGAGTATTATGGGATCGTACAACTACGGTGAATACCAGGGTAAAGTCGGAGACGATGTTAAAAAATATCTTCCGATGAATCGGGTGATTGCCGGTGCCTGGTATTTCGACCCGAACGGTCTCGATCTGCGTGCTGAATACGGCCATATCAAAAGTAGCGAAGCTAATGTAGAAGAAGACGGTTTTTATGCTTTGGCCGCTTATCGCTTCGGAAAATTCCTGCCGGTAGTACGTTACGATATGTACCGCGATAAAACCAACAAGACCTCTGCCAACAACAGAGATGCTTACCTGGTGGGTTGTACTTACGAATTGATCAAGAACCTGAAATTCCAGGTTAACTATATCCACTCTATCTATACCGATAAAGTGAAAGATGCAGGTACGCGGACAGGGAACGGAAATAGTTTGCAAATCATGCTTTTGGCTAAATTCTAAGATTTGATTTACCTTTATTAATATCCTAAATTCCTTTATTATGAATAAATTATTTTTTGCAATGGCACTGCTTTTTGTAGGCATGTCAGTAAATGCACAACATCTCGGTTCAGAATACCGGTTGAAAAAAGTGATTCCGGTTGCCGGACGTCAGGGAATTGCTATCGATAGCAATTACTACTATGTTTCCGACACCAAAGTACTGTACAAATACGACAAACAGGGAAATCTGGTGATGAAGAACGATCAGCCGTTCCAAAATCCCGAAATTGCCAACCACTTCGGTGATATCGATATCTACAATGGAGAAATTTACTGCGGTATTGAAAAATTCGAATACGGACGTGGTTATAATATCGCCGTATCGATTTACGATGCAGAGACTTTGAAATGGAAACGCGATCTGCCTTGGTCTCCTGAATCAGGACAAGTAGAGGTTTCAGGTCTTGCTGTTGATCGGGAGAAAAATATGGTTTGGATGTCTGACTGGGTAGATAGCCGTTACGTATATTGCTATAGCCTGGAAACCGGACAGTACTATACCAAAATGCAATGCCGTCCTACTCCGTACTGGTGTCAAGGTATTTTCATCGCCGATGGAAAAATGCTGTTCACCTCTGATGATGGCGAATCTTTGTACAATATTCCTGATAATATCTATGTGGCTGACATCTCTGAAGTACACTTTACCGGTTTACAAGACGGAACTGAAGTGGTGAAAGAAACTCCGTTCAGCGTAAAACTCGATAAAAAGGGAAAACCTGTTATGCGTAAAGGTAAAATTGCAGGTGGTGCAAAAGCCGGAAGAGTTGAATTATTCCGCGAAATGAGTGATTTCCGCCGTGCAGGTGAAATCGAAGGACTCTCTATTGACCCGGTAAACGACGACCTCGTTGTATTGAACAACCGTGGTACACTGATCGTTCTCGGTATGTCACAGGGTCCGTTCGCTGAAGAAGGGTATACCGGTGAAATTCATGAACTTTATATCTACGAGAAAATTAAATAATTGTAGGGATAGATCCTGAATGATCTGAAAACAATTACTTTCAAATGAGATGAACGAGGTCTGTAGAGACCTCGTTTTTTAATTTATGCAGGAGCAGCTGTTTTAATCTGAGTCTCCTAAAAAAATTATAATTAACATATTGGCATCTAAAATAACAAAGATGTGCTGTAATTGATTCTTCTTTTGCCAAGTAGTGCAAACGGTGGATGTCGGGTTTTGTACCGGAAGACCCTTGGAACAGAAACGAGGGGCCGCATAGGCTCTCCGAATACCCGACCGGTGGTGTATGACAGAAACATTCGTTCATTTGTCATTGAAACAGTGACCGATCTGAATCTTCTTCACTTTAACCTCCTTCTCTTTATTACGTAAAAAACGAAACATTAAAAGTTTAAATAACGTAAAATTTATCCATAAAGACGGAGATGGGTAATTTTTTATATTAAAATAAACAAATATGTGGAGTTTTTTAAGACCGGAGCCTCATAGGCCCTTATTGCCGAAAGAACAGATCGACCCGACATACAAACGTTTACGGGTACAGGTTTTTATCGGTATTTTTATCGGATACGCTGGTTATTATTTAGTTCGTAAGAACTTTGCGCTGGCGATGCCTTACTTGGTGGAAATGGGGTTCGATAAGGGACTTTTAGGAGTTGCTATATCAGCGAATGCCATTGCTTACGGACTTTCTAAATTTTTAATGGGTGGAGTCTCTGACCGTAGTAGTGCCCGTAAGTTTTTACCCTTGGGATTGACTTTGTCTGCTTTGACGACTTTAATTCTGGGTACCCGGGCCGGATTGTCGTCTGTCGTGTCGATGTTTATCCTGCAGTTTTTAATCGGTTGGTTTCAGGGTATGGGTTGGCCTCCTAGCGGACGGGTGATGACACACTGGTTTTCGCAGCATGAACGGGGGACGAAAATGTCGATCTGGAATGTGGCCCATAATGTCGGTGGGGCTTTGATCGGACCGATGGCTGCCGTGGGGATGGCCTGGTTCGGTTCCTGGCAGGCCGGTACCTTCTGGTTTCCTGCTATTGTCGCTTTGGGCATTGTGGTGATCGCTTATCTGCTGATCCGCGATACCCCTCAGTCTTGTGGTCTGCCACCTATCGAACAATACCGTAACGACTATCCGCCCAACTATAGTGCCCAGTCGGAAGTGGAACTGACGGCCAAAGAAATTTTCTTTAAATATGTATTGAGTAATAAAATATTGTGGTATATCGCTATCGCTAACGCTTTCATCTATCTCGTCCGCTATGGAGTACTCGATTGGGCACCTACTTATCTGAAAGAGGTGAAAGGCTACGATATCAAAGAGATCGGTTGGGCTTACTTTTCTTATGAATTTGCCGCTATCCCCGGGACGATTTTCTGTGGTTGGTTGAGTGATAAAGTCTTCAAGGGGAGACGTGCTATTACGACCATGATTTATATGGTCGCCGTCGCCATTTTTGTTTTTGTCTATTGGGAATTTAGTAAAACTCCGCTGATGGACAGTATCTGTCTGATCGCCATCGGTTTTCTGATCTACGGCCCGGTAATGCTGATCGGGGTTCATGCTTTGGATTTAGCCCCTAAAAAAGCGGCCGGTACGGCTGCCGGATTTACCGGATTTTTCGGTTATTTCTTCGGGACCGCCCTCTTTGCTAATATCGGTTTGGGATATGTTGTTCAGAATTTGGGCTGGAACTGGAATTTTATCGTGTTATTGGTGGCCTGTGCCCTGGCGTTCATCTTTATTGGATTCACGGCAAAGGAAGAACAATATCTAGTGAAACAAGCAAAACAATAATCACTTTATTTAAAAATCACAACTATGATTAAAAGATGGGTTTATGTAGCATTGGCATTCGGATTAGGTATGTCTGCGATGTCATGTGAAAATCAGAAATTTAATGATGTGAAGGTGGATGTCGACCGGGTACATGTCGATGAGCTTTCACCTGAAATGATCAAAGTGCGCGACTATGTTCCCGAATATGCGGTTATTGCACATCGGGGCTCTACTTTCTGGACACCCGAAGAAACGGAATCCGCCTATCGGTGGGCGAGAGAAATCGGTGCGGATTACCTGGAATGCGATATGCAGGTGTCGAAAGACGGAGTGGTACTGGCACTACATGACGATAACCTGAAACGGACCACTAACATCGAAACGGTTTTCGGAGAAACACTACCCCGGGAAATCCGGAAGAATTATTATATGAAAATCGGATACTCGGAGACAGAAGCCGAAGAAAAGGTAAAAGCGGATGAAGCGAATTTTGTTCCTAACTTACCGGCTTATTATACTTACGAAGAACTGCTGATGCTCGATGCCGGTAGTTGGTTCAATAACGAGAATCTCGAAGAAGCCCTGCCCGGATTGGCTAAAGAAAAGCAATATATTTCCACACTGGAAGACCTGATTATGTATTCGAAAGGGTATCGGTTGATCCGGGACCGCAATCAACCGGGAATGCCCCGGCAATATTCCATTGTCGGGAAAACAGGGGAAACGATTACCAGTCTGAGCGGTACTGCCGATATTGTGAAATATGATTTCGGGTATGAAATCGATCCGGTATGGGAAGCCGGAAATAAGAATATCCCGGGAATCTATATCGAATTTAAAGAACCCTGGCTGAATCCCAAAGGATTCGAACAGATCGTGTATGATGTACTGGCCAATACGCAGGATATGAATATTATCGAAAAACCGGAACCCGAGGACACGCCTTTTTATATCAACAACGGGACGATTAATGTAGGAAATACCAACGGTAAAGTGATCCTGCAAACCTTCTCTTTGGAAAGTTTGGTCCGGGTAGATCGGA
>ERZ773147.1931-NODE-1931-length-19693-cov-3.609431_pt1 | contig 19693 bp, 19 predicted proteins | sample MGYA00580851_ERZ773147 | MGnify/ENA primary metagenome ERZ773147 (study PRJEB29015, sample SAMEA2737818) | human gut metagenome | biome: human gut; feature: human-associated habitat; material: faeces | place: China | collected 2012 ... | reverse complement strand
TAGCCCAAAAGTAGTTGGAATATCTTTACTTATTACAGCTTTAATGTTGTTTTTAGTAAAAGATATTAAAGGTACAAAAACAAAAAAAGATATTGGTATAAAAGAAGCTATAACAGTTGGATTATTTCAAGTAATCGCACTATTCCCTGGTATTAGTAGAAGTGGATCTACTCTAGTTGGAGGAATGAGTTCTAAACTAAATAGAGAAACATCTTTTAAATTTAGTTTTATGCTTTATATACCAATTAGTTTTGCAACCATGATATTAGGTGTTAAAGATGTAGCGACAAGTGGTAATTTAAGTAATTTATGGTTACCATATACACTTGGTATGTTAGTATCTATGGTAGTTACTTACTATTCAATTAAATGGTTTAAGAAATTACTTGAAGAAGGTAAACTTATATATTTTGTATACTACTGTTTAGTTGTAGGAATTCTAACAATATTATTTTTATAAAAAAAAGCAAAAAATTGCTTTTTTTATTATATAAATGCTATAATAGAATTGGTGTAGGATATGAAAAAAGTAATTATATGTACAATATATGCAATTTTGTGTTTATTAATTTATATTAAAACGGATTTTTCAAAGTCAGTAACTATATCTAAAATAGATTATGATTCAAAACCTTTTACTGAAATAGAAAAAGTAGATGAAAAAAGTGAATGGATAAATATTCCAACTTATGAAGAGTCAGGTGAAGTTACACATCCAAAGGTAATATATCAAAATAAAGGAATAAATGGATATAAATACTGGATGGTATCTACTCCTTACCCATTTAATGATGCATATTATGAAAATCCTTCTATAACTGTTTCAAACGATGGAACTAATTTTATTGAACCAGATGGAATTAAAAATCCAGTTAGTGGATTTTCAGATACATATAATGATAATTCATATTATTCTGATCCTTTTATGTTATATAATGGGAGTGAATTTGAACTGTTTTATAGAAAAACTAAATCGATAGATAACGGCAAATATATAAAAGATGGATTTAATTACATGATATATCAAACTTCAAAAGATGGTATTTCGTGGAGTGAAAAAGAATACATTTTATTAAATAATCCACCTGAAAGATATATGAGTATGTCAGTAGTTAAACAAGATAATTTATATAAAATATGGTATATAAATTATGATGGTGTAATTAGATATATAGAAAGTGCTGATTTAAAAAATTTTAGTAAACCAATAAGTGTAAAAGTTAATGATTTTAATAAATTTATATGGCATGGTGAAATACAATATGTAGATGGAAAATATGTACTAGTACTTTTAATAAGATATAAACTTTATTATTCTGAATCAGTTGATGGCATTAATTTTGATAAACCTAAACTTATTGATACTAATCTTGATGAGTTAAATGGTACTATACATCATATATACAAATCATCATTTATAATAGATAAAAATAAAGTTGAATTATTCGTTCCAATAAGAGTAAACTATGTTTGGAAAATGAGACACTTTGTATTTGAAAAAGAAAATTTTTATAATTTTATTAACAAAAAAGAAATCAACTGATTTCTTTTTAATTATCTTTATTAGTTATAAATTTATCAACTTCTACTTTATTTATTGATTCAAATTTATTAGTTATTTTCTCAGTAGTTATATTAACCTCTTTAACATCTCTACTTACTTTATCAATACTTTTTTGAAGAGTATCCCATCTTTCTTTATAACGAGAAAATTCAACACTTAAAGCACTTAATTCTTTTTGAATTATAACTGCATATTTATCTCTTTCAGTATTTTTAATAACGGTTTGTACAACAGTAAGCATAGACATAAGTGTTGTTGGAGATGCTATCCAAACCCTATTCTTATATGCATAATCTATTATGTCTTGATGATATGCATTAAGTTCTGCAAATAAAGCTTCAGCAGGCAGAAACATAAATGCTTGATTAGAAGTAACACCAGGAATTATATATTTTTCTTTAATCGCATCTATGTGTTTTTTTACATCTAATTTAAATTTTTTTTCATATAATTCTCTATCTAACTTAGATAGATTTTTATCAACCATTCTTTCATAGTTTTCAAGAGGAAACTTTGAATCAATTGCAATTGTACCAAGTGGTTCAGGCGCATACATTACTGCATCTGCTATATATCCATTGGGAAATTTATGTTGTAAATCATATATTTTAGTATTATTTTCACCAAATACATTTCTTAATATATTGTTTAAATTAACCTCTCCAAAAGTACCTCTGCTCTTTTTATCAGTAAGAATTCCCTGTAAAGATACTATATCACTAGATAAAGTTTCTATTTTCTTCTGTGCCTCATCTATTTTAGATAATCTTTCTAAAACAGACATAAAAGTTTTATTAGTCTTATCAAAGTTTTCATCTAATCTACTATTAACTTTTTCATTTATTTTTATTAATCTATCTTCTATCTTATCATTTAAATTATTAAAATCTTGATTTAAATTTCTACTAAAATCTGATTTAAAATCCCCTATTTCTTTAGTAATATTAGTCTCAAATCTACCTAGTCTTTCTGTAATATTACCCTCATTTATATTCTTAAATAAAGATATAATAACTAGTATTATAGTTATTATAAGAAGTACAATTATTATATAATCCACATTATCCTCCTATATATACCTTACTCATTCCATCAAAATAACTAAGATTTTTATCACACCATTCTTTTGATGGTTCATTACCTTTTCCAAATGTTGTTGTTAAATTAACTGCTAGTAGATTATCTATATATGCTTTATTTACAGTTGCACTTTCATTATCCTTATGAAAATAATTTCCACCTACAAAGAAGTTACCATTATATTTATCTTCTGTGATAGAGCCTAATGCAGATATTTTTTCCCATCCGTTTGTTTCTCTATTAATTGATGCGACTACAAAGTCTCCACCACCATAAGGAGCAATTGTCATATACATTGTAGAAGTATCACTAGCAAACTCAATTACATTTACATATTCAGATAAATATATAACATCTCCTATATTAACTTCATTACTATCAACTGCAAAATTGCTTCCAGCCCATCTATTACTTGTTTCAGTATATAATGACGCATTTCCTTCATACTTATCGTCATTAGTTATTTTATTACCAGGAGAAAACCATAAAAACCCTTCTGTACCATTTTCCATACCACCATTTTTTACTAAATTAGTTATATTTCTTTCTATGTAGGTATTAACATACATATAGTTATCTAATTTATTTGCAATAACATACCCTGTCATATTAGTATCTGTTACTGGATTTTTAACTGGACATTCTAAATAATCTTCATCACATAAATCTGTAATAGAAACTGATATTGGTGCATTTAATTCATAATCACTTACATAATTTTTTGCAGCAGATATTACTATATCTTTTACTCTATTTAAAGCATCTTCCTTTGATTTTTTTAATTGACTTAATAGCTCAGGTACTGCAAAAACCATAAGTATACCTAATATTGCTATTACTGCTAAAAGTTCTACTAAAGTAAAGCCATTTTTATTTTTCATATCATCACCTATCATAAGTATACATTCTTTTTTACTCAAAATCAATTAGTGTTTTTATATTCTTTATATCCCCCTTTAATTGAATATATTTTATAACCCATTTTATTTAATTTTAAAGATAATTCTCTAGATTTAACTCCTAAATCACAATATAAATAATATTTTTTATTCTTCTTTAGATATTTTTCTGGCACTAATTCTAGTATATCTATTGGAATATTTATAGCATTATCTATATGATTCATTTTATATTCATAATTCTCTCTTATATCAATTAATGTTATATTATTTAAATTTAAACTATTAAGATTAACTTCCATCTTATCACCCAATATATTTTATGAAAAAAAAATAACACTGTTTAGGTGTTATTCATCAAAGAAGAAATCATCAAAGAATTGATCATCTGTTGTATCTTCATCTTCTATATCATTTATTATTTTATCTATATCTTCTGATACTTTAACTGCATCTTTAGTATCAGGTTCAATAATCTTTTTAAGATCATCATTATTTTTATTAATTTTTTCTTTAATATTATCATCAATATCAATAACCTTATTTTCTTTAATACTATTATTTATTTCTTTAGATTTTTCCATTTCTTCTTCTTTTTCAAGTTCTGCTATTTTAGCATCTATTTTCTTTATTAATTCATCAACATCAAACTCATCTTCATCACTTTTTGTAATTGATTTAGATGGGAAATTCATTGGTGGTCTATCTATTGGCATGCTTGATTTAAATGGAGGATTATCTTTTAAAGAACTTCCAAGTGGACTATTCATCATACTTTCTTTTTTCTTTTCTTTAACAAATGCCCTCATATCAAAAGTTTCAATTGAATGTTTTTGCCTTTCTGGATATGCTGCTTTTTCATATTTTGGAATATTCCAGTTATATTCATCTACACCTCTTAATTTAGTTTTAAAAGGATCCATTCTGTGTTTTTTAATTATAGCATCTTTAAATTGTAAACGTTGTAAATCTGATACGGTAATAAGTGGTCTTGTTTCATCTGGTTTATCCTTTCCTTTACCTTTTACTTTTCTTTCACCACATAATTTACTTATTTCTTCAAGTGCATTTAATTCACTACTTAATAAATAAATCATATTACCACAGTTACCTTTAATAGTTTCTGCATTTTCTTTTCCATAAACTTGATTTAACTGTGCGAAGTTCTGGATTATTAAATTAAATCTAATTTGTCTTGAACGTGCAGCTGTTATCATTGTTGTTACATCTTTTAATTCTGGCATATTTGCAAATTCATCTAGTATAAAGTTTGTTCTTATTGCAAGTTTACCACCATTTTCTTGTGCTACATCTATTAATGATTCATAACATTGTTTTACAAATATTGTAGTAAGTGAGTGATATGTTGTTTTTTCATCTTGTATTACTAGGAATACTGCTGTTTTCTTTCTTCCTATATCCATCATATCAAAATCACTAGCTGATAACATTTCAGATAAATTTTCTGCCATTGCAAATATATTTATCTTTTGTCTAAATACAGATATAATGCTTCCTTTTGTTTCATTTGGAGCATCAATTGTACCAGCAGCATTTATATACGCTGGATTAGTAACATCTTTTAATTTAAAGTATTCTTTTGCATAACTAGATGCACCATATTTTTCTTCACCTACAGTAAGCATTTGAATAATTGAATTTATATTAACACATTTTTCATCTGCATCTTGAAATAATCCTTGTGCAAGACCAACAAAGTAATCTGCTGATGTATTTTGCCAAAATGGATCATCTGCTTTTTCATCATGAAGTATATTTATAGCAAGATCACGAAGTAATTCATTAGATTTATCATAATTACCACTTTTATATAATTTATATGGTAATGATAATGGATTCCAACTATTACCTTTTTGTGGATTACGAAAGTTTAATAATAATATATTGTATCCTCTATCTCTTAAGAAATTTGCATTGTTTTCAAATATTTCTCCTTTAGGGTCAGTAATAATCATTGATTCACCCTTCTTAGCAAGAATATGAACAAGAGGATTGACTATACAATAAGTTTTACCACTACCTGTCGCACCAATTATTAATGAATGTGATTCTCCATCATCTACCCATATCTTTCCTTTTTCTGAATATAAAGGAACTCCTGCTGCTTTATATGAATAATCAGATTCATTTATTTCTTTTACATCTCTTGCTGATTTAATATCCTTAGGTTTAGCCCATTTTGAATATCCGTCTCCACCTTTTTTCTCTTTTGCAAAGCCAAAACCACTTTCTCTTTCAAAGAAATAAGAAGAAACCATCATAACAATTCCAATCATTATTATTATAAAGAATAGTACTGTTCCAAATAAATTTTTTTCACTTAATCCAGGAAGTGGATTAAATCCAACTAAATATCCTGTTTGTGAATAACTTGATAAATTTCCTACACCGACTGCAATTAAATAAAATAGGAAAATTGAGAATAATACAAAATATAATATATCTTTAGGTTCAGCTTTAAATTTTAATTTCATAATATCACATCCATCAATTTTTATTATAACAAATATACACTTTTTAATAAAGCATTTTAACTATAACTCGAATAATTTGTTGCTTCTGTAAATAGATTTAGTGGATTATAAGTTTTCCTTGTTTTAGATTCACTAAATTGGAAGTGTAAGTGTACTCCTGATACTTCTCCTGTATCACCCATAATTGCAATTATATCTCCAGCTTTAACTTCAGCTCCCTTTTCTATTAAAAACTTAGATAAATGCCCATAAGTACTAATATATTTAGTACCATCACTTGCAGTATGTGTAATTTCTATAACATTACCACCTAATTTTTCAGTATACCTTCCAGTAACTACACCATCCCCAGCGGCATATATATTTTTATCTCCTGAAACAACATCCACACCTTTATGAAATCCACTAAACATACCTGTTCTTTCACCATAAGGAGAGGTTATAAAGTAAGAACCTTTTAATGGTGTTTGTAAATTAATATTAGTATCATAAATTACTGATAATGGTATATTTCCAGGTCCACTTTCATCAGAATCATCTTGATACATAAGTTTGAATAAATCTCTTTCTAATCTAATATCATTTATTAAATTCGTTAAATCTTCTTCTTTTTTTACACTATCTTCTCCGTAAATTTTTCCAAGTAAATCTTTATTTTCTTTTAGAATATCATAATAATTAGATTTACTTATAGAATTTGCTTCTTCTTTTAATGTTTTTCCAACTGTACTTGCATTACATTCACCTTTTTCTACAGTTGATGGATCTATTCCTGTATAATCTATTTCTTTATAATAAATCTTTTTACCATCTACTTCTTTTTCCATACATGTATATACAACACTATTTTCAAATACTTGTAAAAGTGCCAATTCTTCCATGTACTCCATTCTTTCTTTTATTATCTTATTAGATTCTTTATTACTTTCTACTTCATCATCTTCTAAGCCTACAGTATCAGATAACATAGTTGAAAGAAGTAGTGGTATATCAATTGAAACACCATATTCATCATATATTTTATTGTGAACTAAAAGTGCTTCATCTGCAAGTACACCTGCTGTAGTTTTAAAATTTCCATATATAAAGAAATTTTGAGCTTTTTCAATAAAATCATTTAATTTTTTATTGTTTTGACATTTTGTATCAACCTCACTACATTCAATTTGATTTATTACATTTGATGTTGGGCTTAATAATGTTGATACTAAAATTGGTATACCAAACATTATTAATAAGAATGGGCCAAATAATGCACATCCTATCATCACTTTTTTACCAGTATCCTTTTTTAATACTGTTGATGAGCCTTCATTTATGTCATCGTTACTTAAATCAATTTCGGAAGGGACAAATCCTTTTTTCTTTTTATCATCTTTTAATTTAGTTTCATCTTTATTTTCTGTATTTGATGCTTTACTATCTGAAGAAGCTTCATCTGCTGATATTCTATCACTACTTTTTACAGATTCTGGATTAGGATTTGTATTTTTAACTCCTGCATTTACTTGTGGATTACCTTTTTTTAGGTTATAAGCTTCTTTTGCAGAACCCATAAGTGAAGTTTTACCTGCATTTATTGCACCTTTTGCTGCACCTTTAGTAGCTCCTTTTACTGCTCCACCTACTTTACTTTCTCCTTCTTCAGTATTGCTTGCTCCTTCTACCGCACCTTTTGCTGCACCTACCTTAGCACCTTCAAGTGCAGCTGCTCCTGCTTTTTTAGCGGCAGTCTTAGCAGCAACTTTAGCAGAAGTTGCAGCAGCAGTTTTAGCTCCAGCCGCAACTGCTACAGGAACAGCACTTAATATATATCCACTGTTTTTATCTTTAGTAATTAATGAGTATGAAATATAAAAACAAAAAGCAAAAAGAGCAAATACTCTTTGCTTTTTGCTTTCATCAATATTAATAAATTTTTCGTAAATTTTACTAATATATTTCATAAACTCATTTCCAATCTATTATAGCCCTCCAGCACTTCCAAAAGATTCTAATTCTTGAGGAGTAACTGTTACATTCATACGTACTCTTCTATTTCCACATACGAATAATGCTTCACCTTGGCTATATCTTTTTATACTTTCTTTTTCATTATCATTTAAATCTATTAATAATGATAAATCTTCAACTGCTTGTTTTTTAAGTCCCATAACTAAGTAATATGAAGCATTATCAAATATTGCTTTTCCTTGAGTAATTACTGCTGGATCGCAGAAATCACTTGGTTGTTGTGTACTTATTATAGAACCTGTGTTATATTTACGTGCACGTCTTTGAACTTGTGCTAAAAACTCAGCACCAAGTGCATTATTTGCACCTAATAATACGTGAGCTTCATCTACAGATAATATTGTGTTTTCATTCTTATTTAAGCATAAACTCCATGCATATTTTAATACGTTAAAGAATAATGCATTTCTTACGTTAGCCTCTGAATTCATTAATTCTTTTATATTAAATACAATAAAATGTTTATTTCCTGAAATAGTTGTATGACCATCAAAATAATATTTTAATTCTTTTGTAAGTGGTCTTATTTTTATTTCAAGACGTTCCATTATATCTTGTTCATTTGTTTTATCCATATATTGTGATAATCTACCCTTTATAGTAGCATATACATCTGAGAATGTTGGATAATCATTTGATGTTAATGTACTAAAATCTGTATTAAAATCTATGCCAAATCTTTTATATGTATCTTGTACTACTTCGCTAAATAAAGTAAGTAAATCTTCAGTAATTGATGGATCATAGTATTTCATGAATGCTTTTAAGAATTGTAATGATTTAGTAAGCACTGTATATCCTAATCCTTGCTTAATCTCATCATCATCAGCATCTATTACTATTTCAAGTGGATTAATCATACCAAATTCTCCACCCTTACCTAAATCTACGAAATTACCATCATATAGACTAGTCATCTCTTCTAACTCACCTTCTGGATCTATTGCAACTATTTGATAATCATTTCTTATATGCCCTCTTAAAATAAGTTTAGCACTTGTACTCTTACCACTACCAGAAGTACCTAATATAATTAAATTAGCATTATTTCTATTACTTTCTTTTCTTATTTGATATAAAAATTGATTAAATAATATTACTCCACCAGAGAAATCTGTTCCAAGAAGTGTTGATAACCCTTCATCTTTTATACTATCAAATACAAATGGATACATAGCAGCAATTGTAGTTGATGGAATAGGTGTTCCTATTCTGCTTTCTAAATCTGCTATATCTCTTGTCATTGGGAATATTGGAAGCATTGATTTTAATACTTTTTCTTGTTCAAAACGTAATGGTATTGCTCTTAAATTCATCGCATCCATATAATTTTTAACACTAATTTTTCTATTATTTAATTCTTCAAAACTATCTGCAGTTATTAAAATGTGCATTTGAAAATCAAATATTCTTGTTTGAGAAGCAGCAAGTTGTGAAACAAAATATTCCAAAGACTCAACATCTTGTCTATATCTTTCTTTGTTTGTTTTATCATTTTCTTCCATATATTTTTGTCTTAAGTCAGCAACCTGTTTATTAATCATTCTTTGTAAACTTGAGAATGGTACTGGAATATGTTTGATGCATATTTTTATACCAGGCATACTTGTTAGTGATGATAAATATCCTTCACCAATTAATCTTGGATAAGATACTACTGTTAATATAGTACAATACTTATCACTCATTACAAAGCTACTATTATTACTAAAATCTATACCCTTTGGCGCTAGTTCACTTTTTATACTCATATAGACACCACCGTTCCAAATTCAGTTCTTACTCCACCATTTAAGAAGTTTTCAATTAAAGTTCTTAAATCTTCATTTGTAGTTTGCATAGCATTTAAACCACATGTAGCAAGTCCATTTATTATATTTCTTATTTTTTTACCAATTACATCAGGATTTTTATCTCTAAATAATAAGTAATATTCTGTATCAACTACATTACTATTCATAAATTGATTACCTTTTTCTATATCTTCTGAAATTAATTTTCTTAACTTTGGTTTTGATACATTGTTATATAAAAGTTGTAATTGTGATTGATATAAAGATATATCAACAACTCTATCAGATACAACTAACCAAAACTCAAAATCAAGTGAGTTATAAAAATTATTTAATGCTCTAATTGTATTTTCTTGTGAATCTTCATCCATTATAAATATATTTTTAGGTGTAATTTTAACACCTGTAACTTTTTCATTGTTATCTAAAACAATCATTCCACTAGTAATATTTCTTACTGGTAACCAAGCTTCTGCTGGTCTATTTTTTGAACCCTGGGCCATGTAAACACCATCCTCTCCACTTATATATTCTTTGATTTGTGTAAAAACTTATAGCACATGCAATAAAAGTTCTCACATTTCTATAATTTGCAATTGGTAAAACTAGAAATGAACAAATTAATGCTGGAAGTAAGGATACTATAGCACTTACAGTATCCTGTACTCCAAGGATTAATAATAATAATATTGTAAAACCAACTCCAATACCAAGCAATATTAGATCAGGCATAGTAAATGCACCAAATATTAGCTGACCCTTTTTAGTATTTGCTGGTATCAAATAACCACCATTTATCATATAGCCTCCTTATTTATTCTAAACTGTACCACCACTGTTATTACCGCTGTTGTTTTGGTTTCTTTCTCTTTGTCTTCTTGCAAGTTCTTTAACTTTGTATCTAGCATCGGCAACATCGTAATTGTCATCAATTCTCTTATCTTTAGCACCTTTAGCACTAGCTTTAAATTCTTTAAGAGTATCTTTTGCCTTACTAGCATCATCAGTAGCCTTAGCCGCATCTGCAGCCATATCACCAAGAGAGTATTCAAATTTTGCAACAACTGCTTCTTCATTTAGATGAGTAAATTCAGTGTCTAATTGTGTAGCACTCATGTCAGCTACCCTAGTTGCTTCATTAGTAGCTACTTGCCTTACAGCAACTTCAATTCTACTTTCTACACTATCACCTTCGTGACCAGCTAAACTAACACCATAATTACTAGATATCTTAGAATTAACATATTCTCTAACTAATTCTTGATCACTCATTGCATTTAGAGTTACTACATCTTTTCCTGTAGCTTGTGCAACAAATTTAGCTTTTTCGCTAATACCACTTGCATCAACTTTATTACCTCGTGCTGTTATTTCTCTAGTAGCACTAGATTCTAGCGTAGTAAATGCAGTTCTTACATTATCACCAGCCATTGATACTAAGTAACTTGCTTTATCACTAGAAGTCATATAAGCTTCTTGATTTGCAGCATATGATTTTTTTGCTCTTTCATAAGTTAAATTAACCATTGTAGCAGTAGCATTCTTTTCTGCAACAAAATTTCTAGCTGCCATATATTCAGGACTATCACCATGAAGTACCTCCGCAGCAGCAAGTCCAGCTTCGTTTTTGATCATAGCATTCTTTGCTTCATCATCACCAACTAAAGCATTACCATAAGTTCTTCCATTAACTGCTTTTCCTTCACTTAACATAGAATTAATTGCAGCATTATTATTTCTAGTAAGTTCTGCTGTACGATCTTTTTTTGCTTGATCTACTTGTGGTACTTTTCCTTCTAATCTACTAATTTCACGTTCTTTATCTTTATCCTCTGTATATCCTAAATCTTTTTTAGCACCCGCTACTGCACCAACTCCTGTTTCAACTACTCCACGCATTCCAGCAATCCCGCCTTTTCTAGCAGCAGCAAATCCTTTATTTCCGGAATCCCATGCTCCTTTTACTACATTTTTAAATACTGGAGCTCCTACTCTTTTAGCAACTACTCCACGTGCAATACCACCAGCAGTAGCACCAACAGCAGCTCCTCCTATGCCTTTTAATAAGTCTGTAGCAAATTTAGTATCACCGTCCTTAGATAAATTAGTTCCTAAAATACTATCAATTAACTTAGGAGCATTTTTTACAAATGCAACTACAGCAAGAACAAATATAAGTTTTGAAATAATTCCACCTTTAAATGTATGCAGTGAAAATTGTTCCATTATTACTGAACAAAGTGCAAATACAAAAATTCTTACAAATAGTGATATATATGTTTTAAATACTTCATTAACCCATTTACTAAATATTCCTTTTTTAGATGAATCTGGGTCTATATATGAAATTATCGCTATAGGAGATAATATTTCTAATACAAAAAACTTTATTGAACGATATGCAATATCTATAAGTAATTTTATCATTGCCCAAAGTACATAACATCCAACTATGGTTGATACAAAAAATACATACGATAATTGATAATGTGAACCAATACCAAGTGAGTTAAGCACACCATTTATTCCAGGTGTTAGTTTTGATATAGCATCTGCAACAATTGGAAGACCAGTAACACTATTTAAAACTAGAAATAAAGGAGCAAGTGGTAATACTGTAGTATCTGAACTATTAAAAACATTATTATAAGCATTATATGTAGGACCACTATCTACAGTTGGTGATAAGAATACACTCCATGTTGATAATGCTAACTGTTTACCAAGAGTATATCTAGCATTATCATCATACTCATCCCCACTAATAACTCTTTCTATCATTTTATCTTCAATTACTTTAGTTTGTACTTGTCTAGCTATTTTAAAACCAGTAGGTACAACTACAATTAATACTAAAGTTATCATTATATTGATTATTAATTTTTCTGCACCCTTTTCTCTATCATTAATTTTGTTAGGATCAACAAGCATTGTTAATAGTGAAAATGCCACTCTAAAAAACATAACTATTGCAAGAAAAGAATATATTGTTTCTTTCATTGTTTTAAGTAATGTTTGTAAGTTAGAACAAAGACCACCTGATTCAGTAACTGTACACCCGAATAATTGATTTATATCATATAAATTATAAATAACTTTAAAAATTTCTGGTATTAAACTATATATGATTGAATCAAAAATAAATGATATAAGTCTTAAAATTTCATTTATTGGCCCTGGCATTGACCCCAAAGCATATAATCCTGACATAAATTCACATCCTTTAACGCATAACAATATACGTTAATATAATAACATAATTAATAGATTTAATAAATACAAATTAAAAAATAAATAAAAAAAATGCAATAAATGCATTTCTTATAGACCTGTATTAATTTTGCTATTTCTAGCGGCAGCCCAGCATTCTTTCCATTCTGTTCCGCCTACCCAGCCAGTTATAACTGATACAACCATGAATAATAAGAATACTATTACAGCTGCAACTGCTCTTTTAATTAAAATATTTGTAGCTGCTTTAATTTCTTTTTCGTCTCCTGCCATTACTGCTTTACCCATATCAATTGTACCAAATATAAGTAGTATTATTGGAATACCTATTTGTAGTACTCTTAATACTGTTTTTGCAATACCAATTATACTTAGTAAATCTGTGTTATTGCACATGCTCATTCCCTCCTTCAAATATACCTTAATTGTATACTATATATATTTTTTTGTCAACTTTTACGTTTAAATAAGCCGAATAATTTACTATCTTTATTAATATTTACTTGTTCTGCCCTTTGCTTTAAAAAACCTAGTTTTACAAGTAGCCCATCTAATGCTGTACTCCTTGTTCTATCATTAAGAGGTGGAAGTACATAAAATACTCTAATACCCGCTTCCATTCCAAACTCTTCAACATCTTTTTGAGATAATAAACTATGATTTATTACTACTTTTTTATCTCTTGCAAACACTAATACTTGTTTATTTTGAGCAACCAATTTATTTAATTTAATTATAGATGGCTCAATTAAATATATAACATCATTACAAGCTTTATCTTGTGATGCATTATTTAAATCTATTAAAACAATATCAACATTTCCATTTAATTTTAACAACTCACTACCTAAATCGGCGCTTGTAGTTGATATCATATCTTTATCATTATAAAATACAAAATCATTTTTATCTATCTCAATTGCTTTAACTGTATAATTATCTGATAATTGTTTTTTAAGCATATAAACAAGTGTTGTTGAACCAGCATGTTCAGTTAAATTCCTTATTCCAAGAACCTTAGTTTTACTATTCTCAACTCTTGTCATAATAGCAACCTTATCTTCAATTTGATGTAATGATGCAACATCTGCATAAGTATTAGGCCTATTAACAAGTTTAATAATGCCATCTTTGTTTCTAGTAAAATTATATATTCCCATAGATATAAGTTTAGAAATATACTCATTTGAAATATTTACACCATCACCTATAAATATTATTAACTTAGTAACATCAAAATGTATACACAAATTTTGTAAATTTTTAATGTCTTCATAACCTTTAATTGCAGTTATATCTATTATCATTTTTTGATAAAAAAAGTTGCTAAACATAGAAACTAGTTCATCAACTGTATATTCTCCTTGAACCTTTTTGATTACATCCATTTCTAATGTTGATAAAATTGCATCTGCCATATTAGAAATAATTACATTATTCATAAGTATTCCTCCTTATAATTTGTATAATACTCTTGTTTCACCTGATACTGGGAAATTAGTAATTTCACCAAATATGGGAAAATCAAAAGATACATATGTAGTTACTCTATAGTATTCGCCTACTTCAACACCATCTTTTATAACAGTGTTTTTCTTTATACAATAACCACCACTACTTGATGCATTAACGCAATCTTCACCTACTGTCATTGTACCAACAGATCTATAGTAACCAACATTTGCTATATAACTTTCAATTTTATCTTTGGCTAAATCATAACTTTCATAAGATTCAATCAAGTTTATAATCTGGTTTTTAACGCGGAAAGTGACTGAATAATTAATAGCAACTGAAAAAAAACATACATATATTATTATGAAAAACATTACTAATTTTATTAGTAAGGCTCCACCCATTGCCTCTCTCATTTAATCACTTCCCTTGTTATTAAATTATAAAATTATTTCATATTCACCAATTAGAATATTATCATCAACGCTTTCTGTAACCATAGCTGTTGGATCATTTGGATCTTTAGACCAGTCTACATTAATTTTCTCTTTAATAGTTGGCCACATTGCCCAGAAAAAAGCTAAAACTGCACCTAAAGCTAAAACCGTAATAAGTGTTAAGTTTAATTCACCTGTAGCTGCTTTCATTATATCCCTCCTTTACCTTACAAATTTATTATATATCACAATAATATCTAAATCAATACAACTTTACATATCTTGACTAAAATGATTGTACCATAGCTAGTAAAAGAAGTAACATTACTCCACCACCAACTACTCCAAGCATTATCATTGTCTTATTTTCCATCTTTTGTAGTCTTTCTTTATATCTAACTTCTCTTGCTTTATTTTGAAGTGCAGATACACTTCTTGAAAACATAACTAATTGTTCATGCTTATTATCCTGACTTCCAAGACCAAGCCTATATAATAGTCTCATCATACGCATTGAATCATTTACTGGATATTCCTTAGCAAAATCCATATAAGGCTCTACTGAAGAGTCCCCTGCATTTATTTTTTCTATTAATCGTTTAAGTCCACTTCTAAATATTTCAGGAGACGTATCAATACTCTTTGCAATTGCAACTGGTATTGTATAATGCTGTGCTAAAACTTCTAGATTTTTAAGAAAATATGGAAGTTGTAAATTGATTTCATGTAAATGAACCTTATAATAGCTTTTTAAACTTCTATAACCAGATTTATATACTATATATCCAACTACAAAAGCAGCTATAATATTTATAAATGATAAGTTTGTTAAGAATAAGAATATTAAAAATATAATTACTATTCCTGCATTTTTAATTCTTTTATCAAATAATAAATCAGGATCCACTTGATCACCATACTTACTTCTTACAAGAAAATCATAATCACTTTCTTTTAATTTTCTAAAATAATTAGCATTTTCTTGTATAAACTTTTGGCTACTAATTTTCTGATTTTTTTGAAGTATATATAATAATATAATTCCTACTACTAGTATTTCCATTATTCAGCCCCCACATTCTCATTATAATATTTTTCCCCACTTAATAGGAAATAACTATTTACTAATATAAGGATATGAAGTAATAACCTTACAACTATTTGATCTAAAAGTTTTAAATATGCATCTACTCCAAGTAAGTATTGTATTAGCATAACCATTAAATATAATAATATTCCATACTGTACGAATGATTTATGGAATGCTGCTCTATCTATTCTGTCTCTATAAACCCCTTCTACAAGCATATCTATGTCTGATAGCATTGCATCTAGTGTATCTTTAGCATCTAATGAGCCTTCTTGTGTTACTTGCAAGAATAATTGATGCATATTTCTTACTATGTGATAATCATATTTTTTGTTCATAAAATTGATTGATTCAACTATTGAACCATTAGTATATGCTAAATCTATCATATGTTTTACATCACTTAATACCGGGTCTTCTAAAACTCCTGATGCATACACACCTTCAAGAGATTTAACAAATGATTCGGTTGTAGCAAACTCCATTATTGTATTAGTTGTATATACTTGTATTTGTTCAAATATAAATTCACTATATACTCTTTTACAACGTAAATAAGCAAGATATGGAATAACAGCAACTGCTAATATCATATAAAATATACTTGTAATTATATTGTAAAAGTATAAATATGATACTACAAAGGCCCCACCTGCAAATATAATTACTTGTACTGTATATTGTTTAGCAGTATACTCCATTCCAAGTTCTTTTACTTTTTCTCTTATTTTCTTAAAGGAATATGGTGCAAACTTCTCATAAACATCACCAACTTTGTCTACTATGAATTTATAAGTAATTGCACCTGTATTCATTCTATAAATTACAATAAATAGTGCAATTACCAATATTAGTAAAAATTCCATAGTATCCCTCCTTATATATCTAATATCTCTTCTTCTTTATTATTTTCTTCTTTTTTAACTACTGTTTTTTCTTCTTTTGATACTTTTTTATCATCAAATTCCCTAGTCTCTTCACCAATAGGTACAATAACATCAGGATCCATTACTACACCTTGAGCCTCAAGATATCCAAGCAAATACTTAGTAGGATTTGCTGAATATACTTGCCCAGTTGTAGTTTTTTTGTATATTACATTTGATTTTGCATTATTATCTTCATCAACATAAAATTCACAAACTTCACAAACTTCACGCTTAAATCTCTGTGTTTCTTTATCCTGATAACCTCTTATATGTACACCTAACTGTACATATCTATATATTGATTTTAAAAATTGATCAATATCTAGGTTAGTTTCAAGCAAACTATACATACGGTTTGGTATAGATTGTGCTTTATCAGCATGTATTGTTGATAAAATGTAGTGACCAGATGATATAGAGTTACGTACAGCCATAACAGCTTCTGCACTACGAACTTCTGATAATAATATCCATTTAGGGTTCTGTCTCATACACGTTACTAATACATCTGAATAAGATGCTATATTATTTGTTTTCATTGCGACTATATCTCTTCCCGGAAATATTTTATCAAGGTGTAGTTCTAGAGTATCTTCTATTGTTATTAATTTTTCATTTTCTTTAGTATGTGAAGCTAAATACTTTAAAAACTCAGTTTTACCAGAACCAGTTTCACCACTAATTATTATATTACAGTGTCCTTCAACACACTTTAGTAAAAAATCATGTATTGTTTCTGTAATATATTTTTCTTCTAATATTTTTTCTTTTTTTAATCTTATCTTTGCTGGTGTCTTTCTCATTAATAATGCTATTCCATTTTTTGCAATAGAATCATGAACAAAGTTAAGACGAAGTTCAGCACTTTCTGCATCTAGAAAAGGATGGGCCATATTAAATGTTTTTCCCATCATATTTGCACATTGAAATGCTAACTTTTCAACTACTGCATTATCAACATCTTGAACTTCTGATTTATATATACCCTTTGACAAAGATTTAAGCCATAACTGACCATTATTACTATATGAAACGTCAGTTATATCATCATCAGTTAAATACTTTGCTAAAGGACCAAAATCTATATTGGTAAACATTGCATCCATATTATTACCCCTTTTAATTCTTATCTTTTATTGTTCTTCTGACGGATCATAAACATCTGGAAGTTGATCTTCATTTATAAGTGCTGTATTTGATTCAATAAAACTCTTTAAGTATGTACTACTTAATTTTAATGCACCTGGTTCGGCACTATATGATTCAGTAGTAGGAACAGGTATTATTTCAGCAGAAATATTTTTTACATTTCTTAAATAACTTGCTTTTCTAAGTAATAAATTAATATCATCTGGAAGAGCAAAAATTATTATTGCTGGTGTTCTTTCCTTTTCACTATTTTCAAATACATGCTGTCCATTTCTATCTTTTACAGCAAGAACTTTAACATTTTCAATAAGTTTTCCTACCATTACTTTTCCATCTGCATTTATTGCTTTAAAATATATATCTATATAATTACCCGGATATATAGAATTACCATAAGTTGTTTCAGTATCAACAGGTAAATAATATGCAACATAGCCAGATTGTATATTTACAAATGCAGCATCAGGAAGCTCTTCGGCACTTATTACGGTTTGATTATAAAATAAACTTCCTTCTGCTATCATAGTATTATAATTTGAATATTTTCCTACTACTTGGTCTGCTGTTTTGTAGTACTCACCAACTTTTATAAATGCTTGAGGTACTGACATTGTACCAACCATATTTGATGTTATTAAAGTCTTTGGCTGAATTGTTTGCAAAGCATATGGTACTTGTGATAGTTTAATTTGTGAATTGATTGTTTTATTATAACCAATTACTAATATTACTATACAAAGTAATACTCCTAATATGGTAACAGTATTTTTGTTACCTAAAAACTTTTTTAATGATGCTGATAAATTATTCATTTTTATTCCTCCTTTTAATCTTTCCAATATAATATTGCATCTAAATCATTAAATACATTATAATCATTTGTTGAATCAAAAATTGTTCTACTACCCAATCTACTTGTTATTTCGACACTTACCTTAGGAGGCGACTCAACAATATTCGATATTTTTACATCATATCCTTCTTGTGCATTAAGGTTTGTTGATTCTGAGAATCTTCTAAAGAAACTTTCTACAAATTTCTCTTTTACTATTTTTAATTCCCCTGTTTTTCTATAATATGCATAATCAATTGAATCTACCATTGATGCCTCTGTAACTTCTTTTAATAAATAGTATTCTTCATCACTATTTACTGTTAGTTGAATAAACAAAACAATTATTACCAATCCAACTAAACCAAACATTACCATTCCTGCTCCGTTAAATGACCACTTCATTTTTTATCACCAACAATCCTTTTCACATTTTCCTAAATTATTGTAATTATTTTCTTCTCTTGTTACTCCATTAAAAGTATCTAGTAAACTGCTTTTTAAATTAGAATATTTATATGGAGTTGCATTACTTTTTTGTTTTATTGCCCTTATATCTTCTACAGTTAAATTTCCTATATATTCAATATTCTCTCTATTCATATATTTATTTATTAGGTCTTCTTTACTCATGAATAGTTGCCAATTTGAAGGCATATTCTCTATTTTACCTAATGACTTAGGAAATGGATTTGACATATCTATTGGTCTATAATCATATTTCTT
>ERZ773147.1924-NODE-1924-length-19830-cov-4.628723_pt1 | contig 19830 bp, 15 predicted proteins | sample MGYA00580851_ERZ773147 | MGnify/ENA primary metagenome ERZ773147 (study PRJEB29015, sample SAMEA2737818) | human gut metagenome | biome: human gut; feature: human-associated habitat; material: faeces | place: China | collected 2012 ... | reverse complement strand
TGGCGGGGCTGGTAGATAAGGGAGCGGCCTATATGGCAGAAGAGCAGGCAGTACAGTATCATGCAGTTTCGATAAAGGAGTTTTGCTCGAATAAGCTTCATTATATGGAGGAACTTTCTGAAACGCTAGAGAGGCAGATTCCAAAGCAGAAGCAGGAAGATGCGAAGTATTTGACGATACGTGGCAGAAGGCACATCGAGGATAAGTTTCGCAATATGCTTAAGGAGACGAAGGAGAGAGTTTATCTTTCGGTATCTGCATCTGTGTTAGATTTGTTCAGGGAAGAACTGTTAGGATTGGTTGCACAGAAGAAAAAAGTTGTCTTGTTGACAGATGAAGAATATTCTATGGATGGAGCGATTATTTATCGCACGAAGAAGTTTGAAAATTTATCTGGAAGTGCAGACTGTGAGGGAGATGCGGATGGACAGCTTCGCCTGATCACGGATTCGAATTATGCACTTACGGGAGAACTTCAGGATAAAGAGACTTCAACATGTCTGTATTCCGCTAATCCGAATTTGGTAAGGCTGCTAAAAGATGCTCTGGCGAATGAAATCAGGCTTATTGAGATAGAGAAAAAAGATGCTTCGATATAAACGGTGAGAGAAATATCATCTGTAAAGCAGATTTAACAGAATTAGAAGGACAGATAAAAAAATTAGAAGTCCAAAGTGAAATATCAAGATATTAGAGGAAAACTTATAAAAGAAACGCAAAACGGAATATCGAGATATTAAAGAAAACTTACAAAAGAAGCCAGAAGCAAAATATAAAAGTAAACATCTAAAAACAAAGATATAAATATAAGCTATAAAGGAAGGAAAAAAAGATGGAAAAGAAACCATTTGTTACAAAAGAACAGTTAGATAAAATCGTAGAAAAATATCCTACACCATTTCATTTATATGACGAGAAGGGAATCAGACAGACAGCTCGTGATTTATACAAGGCATTTTCATGGAATGAAGGATTTAAAGAATATTTCGCAGTAAAAGCAACACCTACTCCTGCAATTCTTAAGATTTTAAAGGAAGAAGGATGTGGAACAGACTGTTCTTCTTTAACAGAGTTAATGATGAGCGACCGTTGTGGATTTGCTGATGGTAATTCCATTATGTTCTCATCTAATGAAACACCGGCAGAAGAATTTATCCTTGCAAAGAAGTTAGGAGCAATTATTAACTTAGATGATATTACACATATTGATTTCTTAAAGGATGCCTGTGGTATTCCGGAAAGAATCTGCTGCCGTTACAATCCAGGCGGATATTTCTCTCTTGGAACAGACATCATGGATAACCCAGGAGATGCCAAGTATGGAATGACAAAGCCACAGATTTTTGAGGCATTCAAACGACTTAAGAGAGAAGGAGTAAAAGAATTTGGTATTCATTCTTTCTTAGCAAGTAACACAGTATCTAACGAATACTATCCTGCATTAGCATCCATCTTATTTAATCTTGCAGTAGAATTAAAAGAGAATCTTGGTGTTCATATCGGATTTATCAACTTATCCGGTGGTGTTGGAATCCCTTATACACCAGATAAAGAGCCAAATGATATTTTTGCAATCGGTGAAGGTGTTCGTAAAGCTTACGAAGAGATTTTAGTTCCAGCAGGAATGGGAGATGTAAAGATCTTTACAGAACTTGGACGTTTCATGCTTGCGCCACACGGACATCTTGTAGTAAAAGCAATTCATGAGAAACATACTTATAAAGAATACATCGGTGTAGATGCCTGCGCAGCGAACCTTATGCGTCCTGCTATGTACGGTGCTTACCATCACATCACAGTTATGGGTAAGGAGAATGAACCATGTGACCACACATATGATGTAGTAGGTTCTCTTTGCGAGAACAACGATAAGTTTGCAATCGACAGAAAGCTTCCAAAGATTGATATGGGAGATTTACTTGTACTTCATGATACTGGTGCACATGGATTCGCGATGGGATATAATTACAATGGCCGCTTAAAGAGTGCTGAGATTCTTTTACAGGAAGATGGAAGCACAAGAATGATCCGTCGTGCGGAAACACCAGAGGATTACTTTGCAACAATTGAAGGCTTTGATTTTTAGTTTTGGCTCCATATACAAGAGATAAATTTGGGAGATGAATCAGTAATTTGCTGTTGGCAAATTTGACGAAACCCAGAAGATAAAACATCCCTATTTGTGACTTTAGTCGCTGCAGGTTGAATGTTTGCTTAAGCGTTCGCATTCAACCTTTGCTCCGAGGTCACAAATAGGGATGTTTTATCTTCTGAGTTTCTGTCTTCGGTCGGGGCGGAATTATGAATTCATCTCCAGCCAAAGAACAGCTCTCCCAGAGAAAGCGTCTCTCCCGCCTGCGGCAAATTACTACTTTCATCAATAATATCTTTGGTGTATAATTTGTTAATATATGTTTACATTTCACGGATATACAACGAAAATAGTTGGGAATCGTTAAGAGAAAGGACATAACTTATGGGTGAAAAGTTATTTACTGCAAAGGAAGCAGCGGAGATATTAAAGGTAAGAAAAAACACAGTATATGACATGATTAAGCGTGGTGATTTAAAGGCTTCTAAACTTGGAAAGCAGCTTAGAATTCGTCAGGAGGATTTAGATTTTTATATTCAGTATGGAAGTCAGGCAAAGGTTGTAAACTCAATGCAGACAGGGCAGAGTAGTAATATTGATAAAGTTGAATCTGAGAGGAATGCATCTAAGACATTGAATATACTCAATGAAATGTCTGGAGTGAATAGAACAGTCAATGTAACACAAAATGAAATCTCAAATCAGATTATCATCTGTGGTCAGGATATGATTCTTGATCTGTTGGCGAATCGCCTGAATCAATGTGTAGAGGAAAATGTATTTCGTTCTTATAAAGGAAGCTACAATGGATTGTATGCAATGTATCAGGGAGAAGTAAACGTAGCAACAGCGCATTTATGGCATGGAAAAACAAATAGCTATAATATTCCATACATCAGCAGTATGCTGCCGGGAACAGATGTAATTGTTCTTCATTTATTAAAAAGAAAGCAAGGTTTTTATGTAAAGAAGGGGAATCCAAAGAGAATTCAATCTTTTGAAGATTTAAAAAGAGCTGATGTAACAATCGTAAATAGAGAACCGGGTAGTGGAGTAAGAGTTCTTGTCGATGAAAAATTACGACAGGCAGGCATTTCCACACAGGAAGTAAATGGATATCAGAAGGTAGTGAATTCTCATCTTGAAGCAGCAGCGGCAGTAAACAGGGGAGAAGCAGATGTGGCAGTTGGAAGCGAAAAGCACAGCCTGTCTGTACCAGGAATCGATTTTATTTTCATACAGGAAGAAAGTTACGATATGGTAATCCGAAAAGAAGATTTCACCAAAAAACCTTATCAGAAAATGATAGAAATCATTCGTTCCCCAGAATATCAAAAAGAGGTAGCCGGACTCGGCAGCTACAATGTAGAAAATATGGGAAAAATTATTTATTCTGACTGTGGTTGCAGACCCTAACTTTTATTCTCAGATGTCCCATTCAACTACTATACTCTAATAAATCCAGAGCAAGCAGCAGCCCCCAACTTTCATCCCCAAATCCCTCCACCATTGCTATAATAATTCATCCAAATCTAGCATATTAAAAATTATTAGTAACACTAAAAAATTGTTAGATTTTTGCTGCATATTTATTGACAAATTCTGGTGCATGAAATATAATGTAATGAAACAAAACAAAATAAAACGATATAAAACATTACAAAACAAGGAGAAAATTATGAGGAACATGAAGTTTGTGAAAAGAATTGGCGTAGTAGCTTTAGCAGCATGTATGGTTTTATCCTGTGTAGGATGTGGAAGTTCATCTAACAAAGGTGCAGCAGAAGGAACAACAGAGATTGCAGCAGAAGGTGGACAGACTAAGATTTCTGTAGCTGCTGCAGCAAGTCTTCAGGCTACATTTGATGATGAACTGATTCCTTTATTTGAGAAAGAGAATCCAGGAGTAACCGTAGAAGGAACTTACGCAAGTTCAGGAGATTTACAGCAGCAGATTGAATCTGGATTAGATGCAGATGTATTCTTCTCCGCAGCAACATCTAACATGGACACATTAGTAGATGAGAACCTTGTAGATAAAGATACTGTTGTTGACTTATTAAAGAACGATGTTGTATTAATCACGCCTAAGGATTCTAAGTTAGGAATTAAGGGTTTCAAGGACATCACAAAGGCGGATACAATTGCAATCGGTGATCCTGAAAGCGTACCAGCAGGTAAATACGCAAAAGAAATTCTTACGAACTTAGGTGTTTACGATGAAGTTGAGAAGAAAGCAAGTCTTGGAGCAAGCGTAACAGAGGTATTAAGCTGGGTTGCAGAGGGAAGTGCTGACGCAGGTATCGTATACGCAACAGATGCACAGACAGAGAATACAAATGGTGATGACAAAGAAGTAGAAATCGTAGCAACAGCAGAAGATTCTATGATGCAGACACCAGTAATCTACCCGGTAGGTACCGTTTCTTCTTCTGCACATAAAGACGAAGCAAAAGCTTTTGAAGATTTCCTTCAGACAGATGAAGCAAAAGCAATCTTAGAAAAAGCAGGATTCACAATTAACGAATAATTAAAAGACAGGCTGGATGTATATGACAATGGATTTATCACCAATTATTATATCTTTAAAAACAGCTACCCTCAGTATTATTATTACATTCTTTCTGGGGGTGGCTGCGGCCCAGCTTGTTTTCCGTCTTAAGAGTAAGACGATGAAAACAATAGTAGATGGGTTATTTACCTTGCCGCTTGTGCTTCCGCCAACAGTGGCAGGATTTTTTTTACTTTATATTTTCGGGATGAGAAGGCCAATCGGTAAGTTTTTAATTGAATATTTTGCAGTAAAAATCGCATTCTCATGGGGAGCAACTGTATTAGCTGCGGTTGTAATCTCATTTCCATTAATGTACCGATCAGCAAGAGGAGCCTTTGAGCAGGTAAATCCTGACGTGCTTTCTGCAGGAAGAACACTTGGAATGAGCGAGTGGAACATTTTCTGGAAAGTGCAGATGCCGATTGCATGGCCAGGAGTTATTTCCGGAGCAGTTCTTGCATTTGCCAGAGGACTTGGAGAGTTTGGAGCAACAGCAATGATTGCCGGAAATATCAGAGGAAAGACAAGAACACTGCCATTAGCTGTATATTCGGCAGTTGCATCAGGAAAAATGGATGACGCGGGGCAGTATGTAGTGATTCTTGTAGGCATTTCCTTTATTGTAGTTGTATGTATGAATTATTTTTCTATGGAAAAGAAAGGCTAGAATTATGGCATTATCTGTTCACATTAAAAAGAAATTAAAAGATTTTGAGCTTGCTGTAGATTTTGATATGGATGAAGGTATTGTCGGATTTTTAGGTTCTTCTGGCTGTGGAAAAAGTATGACCTTAAAATGTATCGCGGGAATTGAGACACCCGATGAAGGAAGAATCGTTCTTGATGATGAAGTCCTTTTCGATAAAAAGTCAGAAATTAATCTTTCGCCACAGAAGCGTAAGGTAGGATACCTTTTTCAGAACTATGCATTATTTCCACATATGACAGTAAAGCAAAATATCGAGGCAGGACTTGCAGCATCAGGCAAGTCAAAACAGAAGAAAAAAGAAATAGTGGAACGTCTCTTAGAACAGTTCCACATAAAAGAATTGGAGAACTCTTACCCAGTCCGTATTTCCGGCGGACAGCAGCAAAGAGCCGCCCTTGCCCGAATGATGGCAGCAGAGCCAAAGTTTTTATTGTTAGATGAGCCATTTTCTGCATTAGATGCTTATTTAAAAGAAAAATTAATGCAGGAAATGATGACATACCTTAACCAGTTTAAAAAAGGGGTTATTATGGTTTCACACAGTAGAGATGAAGTGTACCAGATGTGCAGCGATACAGTTATTATGCATCAGGGGATGATAGAAACATTAGGAAAAACAAAAGAAATATTTGATAATCCGGGAACCGTGAATGCAGCGAGGCTTACTGGCTGTAAAAATATTTCCAGAGCCACAAAAACTGGAACACATGAGGTATATGCATCCGATTGGGATATAAAACTTACTTTCCCGGAACAGACAGAGATTCCATCAAATCTTACCCATGTAGGAATCCGAGCACACGAAATTCATCCGATAGTCTCTAAAGATACAAATTTAAAAGATATGGATTCAAATGAATCTATAAAGTTAAATACAATGGACTGCCAGTTAGAACGCATTTCTGAAGCACCATTTGAGATGTATCTTATTTTGCAGAATAAAAGTGGAAAAAATACGAGTCCGCTATGGTGGAAAGTCACTAAAAAGGAGTGGCAGGAAATTGGGGAAAAAGTTCCAGAAACGGTGGAATTGCCGGCAGAACATATTATTTTGCTGAAATAGTAACTGCCGCAGGCAGGGGCGAGATGCCTGTTGGAAGATGAATAATTATTCTATGTGGGTAAACTTTCCTGACTTTGAATATCCTTAGAATAAATATTTATCTCTAAATCATATATCCTATATCTGTGGCATTCAATCCACAAGTGACAGAATCACAGATATAGGCTTTTTTCTCAGGCGTCTGTTTATCCAATAAATTAAATCAATCCAAAATGCTTCAACGCATTCCTGATTCCATCTCTTTCAATCGGAGTAGTGACATAGGATGTATTCGCCAGTACTTCAGGATAAGAGTTTCCCATTGCAATACTATTCTTTACATGTGTAAGCATAGACAAGTCATTTGTGCTGTCACCGAATACATAACAAGAAGCTAAAGATTCACCCAAGTGTTCTACAATATAATCAATACCGCCAGCTTTAGAACAGCCTTTTGGAACAACTTCTTCAAAACCGTAAGGATGCATTTCTTCTCTTGCGATAAAGTCGAAATGTTCTTTTGTGCGTTCGTGGAACAAGTCAAGGCTGCTGTTTTCATCAGTTAGAATGACAAATTTATCGAAATCTAAAACAGGGTCATCAAAAAAGCGGATGGGCTGTTCAAGATTTGTTTTTGCATAAGAGTTACGAATGGCGGTAATAGGGGCGAAAGGTTTTTCTGTTTTCTGAAAATAACAGGACTTGCGGCCCTCATATACAGCCTGAATTTTACATTCTTCTAAAATACTTTGCAGACTGTGCTTCAAATCTTCATCAAGATCATAGTGATAAAGAGTCTTACCGAGGAAAATAACTTCCGTACCGCAGCCACAAACATAGCCGTCAAAAGGGAATTCCTTAATGGCTTCTGGCATAAATCCATATGTACGCCCACTGTTGATAAAGATATAGTGCCCATTTGCCTGTGCCTGCTTTAAAGCCTCAATTGTACTGTCAGGAATATATCCGGGAATACCTCCGGCAAGGAGTGTACCGTCAATGTCGAAAAACAGTAATTTTCTATTCATAGTGTAAAATGTCCTTTCGTAGAAATATTCATTTACAATTTGTAAAAGATTATTAATGGCTAAGTTGATGTCTTTATTTAAAGAAAGTTCTGTAGTACAACGGTTTAATATAGAAGCAATCTCAAACTTCATATCAAGTTCCCGTTTATCTTGTGCAAGCTGACCTAGTTTCTGATTTTTCGTCTGCTTCTAAATTCGGTGGTGACATCCTCCCCCACCTGTAGAGGTGGTGGCTTCCCAACCTCGGCAAGTTTGGTTCTCGTTCGATAGCACTACTGTGCTAAGCATATGCGAGCTATCCCCGTGTGTCCCACGGTTGTATTTGTTCTCTAAGGTCATGCAATTACCAGCCGCATTCCTTCATTTCTGATATTTATCGCCGCATTTACATCTCTGTCGTGATGGGTTCCACACTGTGGACAATCCCACTCTCTTAACGCAAGATCTTTCGTTTTTGCATTTTTGTAACCACAAACAGAACAGGTCTGGCTGCTTGCAAAAAATCTACCCACCTTCACAAGTTTCTTACCCTCATCCTCCAGTTTGTATCTCAAAAATGTTATAAAACAAAAGAGTACCCGGGACAACTGCCCCGGGTATGGAAAGCGGTATACACTGCTTCCTGCTTTTTCATATCATAGCTACAATCTCCGTAACTACGTATAATTATTTGATGTATTTGTCAAGAATCTTCTGGATAGTTCCATCTTCTTTCAGCTCTTTTAATGCTCCGTTTACTGCGTTAAGTAAATCAGTATTGCCTTTCTGAATTGCTGCTGCATAATCTTCCTGAACATAATCTGTATCAAGAATCTGTAAACCATCTGTTGTCTCAACGAAAGACTTCGCTGGCTGGTTATCAATGATTACTGCATCAATCTTACCGCTTGTAAGAGCCATAACTGCGTCAGCACCTTTATTGTATTCTTCTACGTTTTCTTCGCCAAAGTCATCTTTTGCGTAGATGTCACCAGTTGTTGCTAACTGCACACCAATCTTTTTACCTTTTAAGTCATCAATAGACTTAATGGAAGAACCCTCTTTTACGATAACGGACTGAATACCTGTTGCATAGCTGTCAGTGAAGTCAACAGACTGCTTTCTCTCATCTGTTACAGTCATACCTGCAAGACCTAAATCTGCTTTACCTGACTGTACTGCTGTGATGATAGAGTTAAATTCCATATCCTGAATCTCCAACTTCAGTCCTAATTTATCTGCGATTGCTTTTGCGATGTCAGCATCAATACCAACAATATCATTACCCTCATAAGATTCATATGGTGGGAATGTCGCATTCGTTGCCATTGTTAACACACCATCTTTTGCTGTCTTTACTGTAGCTGTTCCATTAGCAGAAGTACTGGATTCTGCTGACTTTTTGTCGTTGCTGCTACCGCATCCAGCTAACATAGATACAGACATAACAACTGCAAGCGCAACGGCTGCTAATTTTTTCATCTTCATCTTTTTCTCTCCTTTGTTTCATTTCATTACAAGTTTTTCTAAAAAAATTTGCGTATTGCAAGAAAGCTGCACAATGCTTTCTTCTAAATATAAAAAATACCACAAACCGAATAAAAACACAAGTGCTTCTTGCATATTCTTTGAATAAATATTCATCAAACTTACTTTAAGTTAATAAAATGAACATGTACTATGCATTTTTATACTTTTCTTCGGATATCCGGAAGCTGCGCTAATACAATCGCAATAAACATAAGTACACAGCCGATCAATTCTCTTGTTGTAAGAAGCTGATGAAGGAACAAATATCCTGAAAGGGCAGAGAACACAGATTCCAAACTCATAATCAATGCTGCCACAGTTGGATTTAATCCTTTTTGTCCCAGAATCTGTAACGTATATCCTACTCCTGTTGACATAATACCTGTATAAAGAATCGGGCCTGCCGCATTTAAAATCATTGCCATATTCGGACTTTCAAATAAAAACATACAGATTGCGCCAAGCATTCCGCCAGTAAGGAACTGAATGCAAGACATTTTTACCCCATCTACAAATGGATTATAATGGTCTATCGCGAGAATCTGTCCTGTGTATAAAAAGGAACAGCATAAAATGAGAGCATCCCCTCTCTGAATTGTCATTTTTTCTGTAATACATAAAAAATACAGACCGGCTAATGCGATAACTACACCAATCCAAGTGAGAATTCCGCAGTATTTTTTAAAAAAAAGGCCGACAACCGGTACGATAATAATATAAAATGTTGTGATAAATCCTGCCTTTCCTACGGTTGTGTACTGAATTCCCGTCTGCTGAAAACAGTTTGCTAAAAATAAAAATATTCCGCATACAATTCCACTTTCTAAAAGCCGCTTATTTTTCCAGCTTAATTTTTCTTCCTCTGCCTGCATCTTTTGAAAGCTGTTAATACCGTTATCTGAGGCTGTTTTTACACTTTCACTCCGTCTTTTTTTTCGAATATTATCAATGACCATAATGACCGGAATCAGAAATAATCCTCCAATCACGGAGCGAAGACAAATAAATGTAAATGGTCCGATATAATCCATACTTATACTCTGTGCTACGAATGCTGCACCCCATATCATTGCTGTCAGAAACAGAAAAATCGTGTCTCGTATCTTATGTGTTTTCATCTCCATTTCTTCTTTTCTTCCTCTTTTCCTCTCAAACTTACCTGCAAATCTCGCAGATAAAACAGATTATACTCCAATCTTATTATGTAAACAAGATATTTTCTGCCTTTTTCCTTGCCAGTTACTTTATTTTCATGTAGAATATTCATTTAGAACACTTTTAAAATTTACAATACAGGAGGAATTTTTATGGCTCAGTTATGGGGCGGACGATTCACAAAAGAAACCGACAAACTGGTTTACAATTTTAATGCGTCCATCAATTTTGATAAGAAGTTTTACAAACAGGATATGGAAGGAAGCATCGCTCATGTAAAGATGCTTGCCGCTGTTGGTATCCTCACAGACGAGGAAAGAGACAAAATTATCGCTGGCATTGAAGGTATCCTTCGTGACGTGGAGAATGGTTCTCTTGAAATCACAGAGGAATATGAAGATATTCACAGCTTTGTAGAGGCAGTCCTCACAGACCGCATCGGTGATGTCGGCAAGAAACTTCACACAGGAAGAAGCCGAAACGATCAGGTTGCTCTTGATATGAAGTTATATACAAGACAGGAGCTTCTTTCTATCAGAGAGCTTGTTCTTGAACTGATCAAGACATGCCAGACTTTAATGGAAGAAAATATTCACACCGTTATGCCTGGGTTTACACATTTACAGAAGGCTCAGCCTCTTACACTTTCTCACCATGTTGGTGCTTATATGGAAATGTTTAAAAGAGACTATTCTCGCTTAAGTGACATTTATGACCGAATGAACTACTGTCCATTAGGTTCTGGTGCCTTAGCAGGAACTACCTATCCATTAGACAGAGAAATGACGGCAGAACTTCTTGACTTTTATGGTCCTACTTTAAACAGCATGGATTCTGTATCTGACAGAGACTATGTTATCGAACTGTTAAGTGCACTTTCTACAATTATGATGCATTTAAGCCGTTTTTGTGAAGAAATCATTCTCTGGAATTCTAACGAGTACCGTTTCATTGAGATTGATGATGCTTACAGTACCGGAAGCAGTATTATGCCACAGAAAAAGAACCCGGATATTGCAGAATTAATCCGCGGAAAAACTGGTCGTGTTTATGCCGCTTTAACATCTATTTTAACTACTATGAAAGGAATCCCACTGGCATATAACAAAGATATGCAGGAGGATAAAGAACTCACTTTTGATGCATATGACACTGTAAAGGGCTGCCTTGCACTCTTTAACGGTATGTTAAAGACAATTACTTTCCATAAAGACATCATGGAGCAGAGTGCCAAACATGGCTTTACAAACGCTACCGATGCAGCAGATTACCTTGTAAATCATGGTGTTCCATTCCGCGATGCTCATGGAATCGTGGGACGTCTTGTACTGTATTGTATTGACAAAGGAATTGCTCTTGATGATATGAGTCTTGAAGAATATAAAGCAATCAGTCCTGTATTTGAAAATGACATTTATGAAGCAATTGACGTACATACTTGTGTTGATAAGAGAAATACTATTGGTGCACCTGGTCCAAAGGCAATGGAACAGGTTATTGCTATCAATAAAAAATGGATTAAAGAACACGAAGAGTAAACAGGGAGAATAACTATGAAACATTCAAAAAAATCACATAAAGAGGGACGAGGAAGTTTTTCCGGCCGTATCGGCTATGTGCTGGCCGTTGCCGGTTCTGCTGTAGGTCTTGGAAACATCTGGCGTTTTCCATACCTTGCTGCAAAATATGGAGGAGGAATCTTTCTTTTAGTTTATCTCCTTTTAACTGTATCTTTTGGATATGTTCTTATTATGTCCGAAACAGCTCTTGGGCGTATGACTAAAAAAAGTCCGGTAGGTGCATTTGCTTCTTTTGGTAATAGCTTTCCTTTTAAACTGGGAGGCTGGCTCAATGCGGTTATTCCTATCCTGATCGTTCCTTATTATAGTACGATCGGCGGATGGGTTATCAAATATCTTGCTGAATATTTAAAAGGAAATGTACAGGAAGTTGCACAGGATGGCTACTTTACCGGATTCATCACAGATTCTTTTCAAACAGAACTGTGGTTCCTTGTTTTTGCAGCCTTGATCTTTATTATCATCCTTGGCGGTGTAAGAAATGGAGTAGAACGAATGTCTAAAATCATGATGCCAATTCTTGTACTTTTAGCAATCGTTGTAACAATATATTCCGTTACACGTCCGGGCGCATTAGCCGGAGTAAAGTATTTCTTAATTCCTAACATGAAGAATTTTTCTTTTATGACAATTGTTGCTGCAATGGGACAGATGTTTTATTCTCTTTCCATTGCTATGGGAATCCTTTACACCTACGGTTCTTATACAGATAAAGATATGGATCTTGAACAATCCACAACACAGATTGAAATCTTTGATACAGGGATTGCAATACTTGCCGGATTAATGATCATTCCTGCTGTTTTCTCTTTCTCTGGTGGAAATCCTGAAAACTTACAGGCCGGACCATCCCTCATGTTTATTACTTTACCAAAAGTATTTGCCAGTATGGGAATCGGTACCGCAGCTGGTATCCTGTTCTTTGTACTCGTGCTGCTGGCAGCTCTTACAAGTGCAGTATCTTTAATGGAAACCTGTGTATCTACTTTTGCAGATGAATTTCACTGGAGCCGTAAAAAATGTTGTGTATTCATGGCTGTTGTTATGATTGTTCTTGGTTCCGCATCTTCTATGGGATACGGTGCCCTTGATTTCATTCAGATCTTCGGAATGGCATTCCTTGATTTCTTTGATTTCCTTACAAACTCTGTAATGATGCCGCTTGCTGCTTTAGCAACCTGCTTCTTAATCCTCAGGGTTGTTGGATTTAAGAAAATCTCAGAAGAAATCGAACAGTCTTCTTCTTTCCGCAGAAAGAAGTTATACACTGTCTTCCTTAAATATTTCGCACCAATCTGCCTGATTATTATTTTGTGCAGTTCTATCGCGAATGTATTAGGAATTATTTCTATGTAAACTTAATACAGACAAAAACCGGGGAAATCATATACTTCCCCGGTTTTTATTATTATTTTATTGCCCATCTCATTTTTGTAGATCTTGCTCTGCCGTTTCGATGGCATTCTTCTTTTGAAGGGCGGATGACATTCTTTGCCACCTCACTCCATAACCCTTCCTTCTGCTGTCTTTTCCAGATTTTCTTTACTAATCTGTCCTCTCCGGAATGGAACGTGAGAATCGCTACACGTCCGCCCGGTGCAAGTATATGTGGTAACTTTTCTAAGAATTCTTCTAGTACTTCAAATTCGCTGTTTACATCAATGCGAAGTGCCTGAAAGGTTCTCTGGCAAGTCTTCTTGATGGTATCCTTTTTTTCTTTATCATCTGGCAGAAATACAAGCGCTCTTTCAATAACTTCTTTTAGCTGTCCTGTCGTATCGATTTGTTCTCCTTGACGAAATGTCTTCATAATCTCTTTTGCAATCTGTTCTGCATAAGGCTCATCTGCATTCTCACGCAGCATACCTTCTATTTCATCTCTGGTTAATTCTCTTAACCGTTCTGCTGCAGAAATTCCCTTATCCGGATTCAAACGAAGATCCAAAGGCCCTTCTACTTTATAAGAAAAGCCTCGTTCCGGATTATCAATCTGCATGGAGGATACCCCAAGATCGGCTAATACAAAATCAAATAATCCATGTTCTTCCGCTACAAGATCAATGTTGCGGAAATTCTGCTGTATGATCGTTAAAATGTCTTCCCCATATCCTGCTTTCCTTAAACGATCCGTTGTTTTTACAATTTCAATCGGATCCACATCTAATCCATAGATATGGCCTTCGCCTTGGAGACATTCTAACATCTTTCTTGTATGTCCTCCGTATCCAAGTGTACAGTCTAATCCTTTTTGTCCCGGCTGGATCTGTAAAAAATCCAAAATCTCCTGCACACAAATAGATATATGCATTCCCGCCGGAGTACTTCCTTTACGGATTACTTTCTCAATCGTATCTTTATACTTTTCCGGCTGCAGTTCTTTATATTTCTCTTCAAACTTTCTTGGATGCGTTCCTTTATAACGCACTCGTCTTTTATGTGGTTTTTCTAATTCTTTATTTTCTTCCATAGGAACCCCCTGTATAATTTATATATTCTCATAATCTCTTATATTTCATCTTATGAGACATCTTTTTATTCTTATATCATGATAACACAGGTTAACGAACAGAAACAACAAAATCAGTCCATACATCCTTGTTTTTTCTTCATCCATGCATAGGCAATTACACAGATCATTACAGAAAGAAGGGAACCTCCTACTGTAGCTAAGCCCATCGGAAAAAGGCTGGAAAATACTTTAGCTGTAATATACACTCCCGGTATTCTTACAAGAAGAATCGCTATAATGTTATGGATAAAGGAAATTTCTGAATGTCCACAGGCACAAAAGTAACCACTGAAACTGAAATGGACACCTGCAAATATACAATCAAATATATAGCCCCTGATATACTGGGAACCAAGTACTATTACTTTTGCATTTTCTGTAAACAAGCCAACAACCGGTTCTGCAATAAACTGTATGATAATTGATATCATTACACCAAATCCTACAGTAATTATCACTGCATAATAAAGTATCCTCTGCGCTCTTTTTCTCTTGCCTGCACCGATATTCTGCGCTCCAAGTGCAGATACAGTAGAAAGCATAGAAGATGGTACCAGAAAGAGGAAACTGATAATTTTTTCTACAATTCCTACCGCCGCAGCAGTATCGAGTCCCCGCCTGTTTGCAATAATAGTGATAATTATAAAAGCAATTTGGATAAATCCATCCTGCAGCGCGACAGGAATACCAATTTTTAATAATCGTTTTATTGTTTTCCTGTCTATCTTAAAATCATTTTTGGAAAGAGAAATTCCTGTCTTTTTTTTCATAATAACGACAAGAGCAATCAGTACACTGATTGTCTGTGAGCAAGTCGTTCCTAATGCTGCTCCCGCTGCCCCCATATGCAGTCCGCCAATAAAAAGATAATCTAAAATAATATTTATAGCACAGGCTGCTGCAATAAAGTACATCGGGCTTTTAGAATCTCCTATTCCTCTAAAAATAGAACTGATAATATTATAGGCAGTAATAAAAGGAATTCCCAGAAAACAGATGGTAAGATAAATAACTGTTTCATGAACTGCTTCCTGCGGTGTTGACATCATGCCGACAATGGGTTTGATAAAAAATAAAAGACCTGCTGCTCCTACAATTGCCAGCATCATAAAAAGGGTGACTGTATTCCCAATATCTTTGGCTGCTTTTTTCTTATTGCCCGCCCCAATCGCCTGTCCGATATTAACCGTTGCTCCCATAGCAAGACCAACGATCATTACCGTAATCATATGCATTACCTGACTGCCAATAGATACTGCCGTTATACTCGAAATATCTTCAAACTGTCCGATAATAAACAAGTCGGCCATACCGTAAAGCGTCTGTAAAAAATAGGATAATAAATAGGGCAGAGAAAAATATAAAATACTCTTCAAAACACTGCCCGTCGTTAAGTTCTTCTCCATTGTAAATTTTCTCCCTCTTATTCTTCTCTTATTCTTTTTCCTGCGGAATCAAATTTACATCAAGCTGTTCAAATGGAATAGCAATATTGTTATTGTCAAATTCTTCTTTAATTTCTTCCAATACTCTCCAACGTGATTCCCAATAATCCTCTGTTTTTACCCAGTAACGAATCCCTATATCTATAGAACTTGCCTGAAATTCATTTACGTAAATTTTAACCGGCTCATCTGTAATTCTTGCCGGTTCTTTTTCTATTAAAGCATTTAATACTTTTCTGACTTTTTTGATATCTTCACTATATTCAATACCGACATTCAGATCAACACGTCGTTTTTCCTGATAAGTTACATTCGTAATACTTGCATTTGATAAATTTCCATTTGGTATCATGATCGCTTTATTGTCTACACTTAAAAGCTTTGTATACATAATTCCAATTGCCTGTACAGTTCCTTCTTTCCCAGAGTTTCCCTCAATAATATAATCCCCAACCTGAAATGGTTTTAATAATAACAAAATAACACCACCGGCAATATTCGACAGTGAACCCTGTAAAGAAAGACCAAGAGCAAGACCGGCAGAACCAAGTAATGCCACAATAGATGAGGCTGCTACGCCAATCTTCGTCACCGCCATAAAAATAACAAGTACCTTACCGCCAATCTTAATAAAAGAAAGCAGGAAGGTCTGCAGCGTTGTGTCCATAATCGAACGCTCAAAAATCTTATGTGCCATTTTTACCACATAGGATACGATTTTAAAACCGATGAATAAAATCAGCAGTGCCCCGATAATGTCACCACAAAAATCTGCCAGTTTCACTCCTGTTTTACCAAGGTATTCATAGATAAGTGAGTGAGCAAAAGACTTCAATGAAGCTGCTTCTAACAACATAAAAAACCTCCTAAAAAAAGAAAAATGATATATCCCAGATATCGCTTTAGAGCGTGTTTAAAATGTAGACAGGCATCTTAAACAAAGCGGCTGCAAAGCAGATGGGATATATCATTTTTTATTTTTCACCTATATCAAATCTACAAATCAGAATTTATTTTGCTGTGATATATCCCTGTGCTGTTAATAATTCTGCACAAAGTACAGCTCCGCCGGCTGCGCCACGTACTGTATTATGAGATAATCCTACAAATTTATAATCAAACATTGTATCTTCTCTTAAACGTCCCATGGAGATTCCCATTCCATTTTCAAAATCAATGTCTAATTTAACCTGTGGACGGTTATCTTCTTCCATATAACGTATGAACTGCTTTGGTGCGCTTGGTAAGTTAAGCTCCTGTGGAAGTCCTTTGAAGTTTTCCCAACGGTCGATGATTTCTTCTTTGGTTGGTTTCTTTTCAAAGTTTACGAATACGGCTGCTGTATGTCCATCAAGTACAGGTACACGGATACACTGTGTTGTGATTAATGGAGCGGCTGCCTTTTCAATCTTACCATCTACAACTTTACCAAATAATCTTAATGGTTCCTGCTCGGATTTTTCTTCTTCTCCTCCGATAAATGGGATGATATTCTCTACCATTTCCGGCCAGTCTTTAAATGTCTTTCCTGCTCCGGAAATTGCCTGATATGTAGTAGCAACTACTTCATATGGCTCGAACTCTTTCCATGCAGTTAATACAGGAGCATAGCTCTGGATAGAGCAGTTTGGTTTAACAGCGATAAATCCGCGTGTTGTTCCAAGACGTTTCTTCTGGGATTCGATTACATCGAAGTGTTCCGGGTTGATTTCCGGCACTACCATCGGTACATCCGGTGTCCAGCGATGTGCACTGTTGTTGGAAACAACCGGTGTCTCTGTCTTAGCATATTCTTCTTCGATCTTCTTGATCTCTTCTTTTGACATATCTACAGCAGAGAATACGAAATCAACTGTTGCAGCAACCTTCTCTACTTCGTTTACGTTCATAACAACAAGATTCTTGACACCCTCCGGCATTGGAGTATCCATTTTCCATCTTCCGCCAACTGCCTCTTCGTATGTCTTTCCTGCACTTCTCGGACTTGCAGCTACAGTTACAACTTCAAACCATGGATGATTCTCAAGCAGAGAGATAAATCTCTGACCTACCATACCTGTAGCACCTAAAATACCGACTCTAAGCTTTTCACTCATAATATCTTTCTCCTCTTTATCTTCTGCCCGCGTCTCTACCCTTTCGCGGACATTTTTATCCAGGTGTCCTTATATTGCGTACATCTGTCTTTCTTGTACATACTATAACAAACCAAAATAAATTGCAAGCATTTTTTTTAATTTTCTTCCAGATATTTTTTGTTCTCAGCGATCACTTTCTCCATCACGTCAGGTCCCGGTGCACCGATGGTCATACGTTTTTCCACACAGGTTTTCATACTGATTGCTTCGTAAATATCGTTCTCGAATACCGGGCTGATGGCTTTATATTCTTCAAGAGGAAGTTCATCCAGAGAAATCCCTTTATCAATACAGGTAAGCACCAGACGGCCTACAATGCCGTGTGCATCGCGGAAAGGTACTCCATGATTTACCAGATAATCGGCTGCATCTGTAGCATTTGTAAAGCCATTCTTTGCACTTGCTTCCATATTCTGTTTGTTGAACTGCATAGTAGAGATCATGCCTGTAAAGAGGGCAAGACATCCTTTTACGGTATCCATGGCATCGAATGCCCATTCTTTGTCTTCCTGCATATCTTTGTTGTATGCAAGCGGGATTCCCTTCATGGTTGTAAGGATAGATGTTAATGCTCCGTATACACGACCTGTTTTTCCTCTTACAAGTTCTGCGATATCCGGGTTCTTTTTCTGAGGCATGATACTGCTGCCTGTGCTGTAGGCGTCGTCAATCTCTACGAAGCGGTATTCATTGGAGTTCCACATGATGATTTCTTCGCAGAAACGGCTCATGTGCATCATAATTGTGGAGAATGCGGACAGCAGTTCAATCACATAGTCTCTGTCTGATACAGAGTCCATGCTGTTTCTGGTCGGGCCGTCGAAACCGAGAAGCTGTGCTGTATATTCTCTGTCAAGTGGATAGGTGGTTCCTGCCAGTGCGCCTGCACCCAGAGGACAGGTGTTCATTCTCTTACGGATATCTGCAAGTCTGCTTCTGTCACGTACAAACATTTCAAAGTATGCACCTACGTGGTGAGCCAGTGTGACCGGCTGCGCTTTCTGGAGGTGTGTGAAGCCTGGCATGTATGTGTGGACATTCTCTTCCATGATCTTCTGAAGTGCTTCGAGAAGTTTCTTTACCAGTTCGTCTGTCTCGTCAATCTCATCTCTTACATAGAGTTTCATGTCAAGGGCTACCTGGTCGTTACGGCTTCTTCCTGTGTGAAGTTTCTTGCCTGCATCACCGATTCTGTCGATAAGGTTTGCTTCTACAAAGCTGTGGATATCTTCGTATTCGGATGTGATCTCGAGTTTGCCGGATCTTACATCTGCAAGGATTCCGTCAAGACCTGCTTCGATCTGATCTTTTTCTTCTGATGTCAGGATTCCCTGTCTGGCGAGCATTGCTACGTGTGCTTTGCTGCCTCTGATGTCCTGCTCATAGAATTTCTGGTCAAAAGAGATGGATGCGTTGAAGTTATATACAAGTTTGTCTGTTTCTTTTGTGAAACGTCCGCCCCAAAGCTGTGCCATAATATTTTCCCTCATTTCCTGCAAAGTTCCACGAATTTTTCAATATTTTTATTCCAAAAGCAAGATGCTTAAGAATTTTACAGAAATACACTTTGAAGTATTATAGGAACCTTACAAATTCTTTCTAACTTTACTACAATCAAGTGCTAGTTTATCACACTTTCTGCTAATTGCAAAGAGTCTTTCATTATGATTTTCGCTATACATTACTGCATCAAACCGTTTTGCAATGCACAAAATTCATGCAAGTGCATGACTCTGCACTATTGTTTGCAAAATATCAGATGGTTTCACTGACAGTCCATGCAGCTCTGTTGTTTCTGCTTTTCCCGCTCCATGCTCTCCCGCTTAGAAAACACACACCCGCAATAATTCTGCCGATACAGCCCATATTCATGGGAAAGTTCTATAGACCGCTTATATCCGTTCTTTTTCTTGAAATCAGACGGAAGATGCTCCACTTTATAGATTTGTGCAAGTTCCTGGCCTATCTCATTGATCTTTCCTGCATTTTTTAAAGGACTGATGGAAAGTGTGGTGGTAAAATAATCATATCCGCCCTCCTGAGCCAGCTTTGCTGCTGCCTCCATTCGA
>ERZ773147.1917-NODE-1917-length-19907-cov-7.809692_pt1 | contig 19907 bp, 19 predicted proteins | sample MGYA00580851_ERZ773147 | MGnify/ENA primary metagenome ERZ773147 (study PRJEB29015, sample SAMEA2737818) | human gut metagenome | biome: human gut; feature: human-associated habitat; material: faeces | place: China | collected 2012 ... | reverse complement strand
GCAGCAATCCGCTGGACATCGACAGCCTCGATACTTCGTTTCGGACGCTGATCTACGACCTGTACAGCCGTGACCTCTCCCGCAGAGTCAAAAGCGCAAAGAAGGCCAGAGCCGAGCGCGGGGCGTTTCTCAGTCCCTATGCGCCTTACGGATATGTCAAAGACCCGGAGGACAAGAATCATCTTCTGGTGGATGCCGAAGCCGCCGCTGTGATACGGCGCATCTTTCAAATGGCGGCGGATGGCACAAAGACATGGCAGATCGCGGCGGCGCTGAACGGAGACGGCGTAAACTCCCCGAAGAACTACAAGGTCGAAGCAGGCTGCACAAGAACGCCGTGGCGCAGCATCCGGGAAGATAACTTCTGGACGGGCAATCTGGTCGCAAAGTTCCTGCGGGACGAGCGGTATATTGGAAAGACGGTGTACGGCAAACGGAGCCGTGATATTGTAGGCAGCACCCACACAGTCAAAATCCCCCGCAATGATTGGGTTATCGTCCCCGACAGGCACGAGGCCATCGTGCCGGAGGTGCTGTTTGAAAAAGCGCAGATTTGTATGCGGGAATACAGGGAACGCGAAGTCATGACGGGCGGAGGGAATCCGCTGAAACGTAAGGTAATCTGCGGCGTATGCGGTCACGCCATGCAGCGGGACAGCAGAAAGAACGGCTCCTACCGCTGCGTCACGAAAAGGCTGAATACCGGCTTTGACTGCTCGGAGGAAAGAGTCCCGGAGGCCGATATTCTGGAAGCCGTGGTTGATGCCATACAGGTCTACGCTCAATACGCCGTCAGCATAGACCGGCTTCTGCAAACAAGGCAGGCGCAGCGGCAGCTTGACCGCAAACAGGCGCAGCGACAGTTGCAGACCCTCCAGAGCCGGAAAGCCCGGCTTGACAAGCGGCTGCAAGACCTCTATGAAGGACTGGTGGAGGGCAAAATCTCCCGCGAGAGCTTCGCGGCGCAGAAGAAAGCTCTGACGGCGCAGGCAGAGGAAATCTCCCGCACGGTCTTGGAGCTGGAGCGCAAAATAAGCGGCAGCGACGACGGCAGCAATGCTGTAATCGAGCATTTCAAAAGCTATGCCGGGATTACGGCGCTGACCAGGGAAATCTCAATCGATCTGCTGCACTCCGTCACCATCTACCCGGACGGGCGCATGGATATCCGGCTGAACCTTGCCGATGAGATCAAAGCTCTGATGGAAACCTTGCGCCGGGAATCCTGCACGGCGTGAATTTATTAGTCCTTTTTGTACAGCAGCCGATGAAGGCATCAGCGGAACTTCCCTTAAAAAGCGGGATGAGTTCAATAGAATGATTGCTGACTGTCGAGCCGGGAAGATTGATATGATCATCACGAAGTCCGTCTCTCGTTTCGCTAGAAACGTAGAAGACTTCATCGGTACTGTTCGTAATCTTGCAGAGCTCAAACCTCGAGTTGGAGTGTTCTTTGAGTCGGAAGCAATTTTCTCTCTGAATGATGACTCGCAGATGGCATTGACCTTCCAGGCAACAATGGCCGAGGAAGAATCTCACATCCGAAGCCGCAGTATGGAAACATCACTTCGGATGCGGCTGGATCACGGTATCCCTCTTACTCCCAAGCTGTTCGGCTATACCCATGACGAGGATGGAGAGCTTCAGGTAAATCCCGAAGAAGCGCCGACAGTCAAACTCATGTTCTACATGTATCTATATGGCTATTCCACACAGCAGATTGCAGATACCCTTATTGCGCAGGCGCGGCCATCCTATTTTGGGAAGCTCTGCTGGACGGCCAGCGGTGTCGCATCCGTGCTTCGGAATGAGCGGCACTGTGGGGATGTTCTAACCCGCAAGACTTATACCGAGAACTACCGTACTCACCGAACATTGAGAAACTACGGAGAAAAACCGCAAAGCAGGTACTTTAATCATCACGCAGCAATTGTGTCTCGGGATGATTTCAATGCAGTTCAGAGAATGCTTGACAATGCAAAGTATGGGAACAAGTCAATTCTTCCTGAGCTGCGAGTGATCAACAACGGGATTCTCAAAGGTTTTGTTACTATCAATCCCCGCTGGGCGGGATTTAAAGAAGCCGATTACATGAATGCGGCGCAAAGCGTATACATCGGAGACGACGGTACACTAACCGTATCGCAAGAACCCGAGGAGATGACATTTAAAGTAGAAGCCGGCGACTTTGATCTCCGCGGTTTTGAGATCACAAGGACAGAGTTTTTCGGAGGAAACACATATCCGACGGTGACATTTCAGGATCGCAAAATCAAGTTCAGCACGGAGTGCATCAAGAAGTTTGGAACGAAGAACTATGTAGAACTCCTCATAAATCCCGTAGAGATGAAATTTGCTGTTCGTCTGACAGACGCATCCAATCGCAACGGAGTTCTCATTTCTAAGACTTGCGGAGGTCGGCCAAAGCCGAGGGACATTCCTTCTGCTGCTTTCAGCGATACCGTATTCTCTCTGTTCGGCTGGAATACGGAGTGTAAGTACCGCATGACAGGGTTCCTCTGTGAGGGTGAGGGTGAGCTTGCGTATATCTTCAACGCTAAAGACTCTGAGGCATTTTTTAAGTCTTATGTACTGCCCACCAAGGAGTCGGACGAGGAGGGGGCAAGTAGTGTCCAACCTCTTACGCCAAGCGGAAAACACATTCGAGCGATTCCGGCGCAATGGACGCACGCATTTGGTAAAGAATTTTATCTTCATGAGCAACCCTTTTCGTCGCTCGCAAGCATGACGAAGTCAGATTGGGAATTACGAATCAAAGGCCAGCTCTTTGAGACCGGAAAGAAGCTAAATGTAACCGGCTTCGATGAATTAAAGGAGTATATTATGCACGAACTGGGCGGTGTGATGCCGCAGGAGACAGACAATGGGAACTTGGAACAATGAATACCGCATGGGTGAGCCTGCTGCAGTGTATCAGATTGCAGAAGTCAGGGAACGGGTGAATCCGGACACTCCTCTGCTGGAAAAAGGCGACGAGATCATCGACATGGGAGCGGATTTCGATTTTGAGGGCTTCCAAGTGGTACGCAGAGAGTTCTTTGCCCACTTATCAGAGCCGGCAGCCACTTTTTGTAACTGCAGGTTCTATGTAAACAGCGCATGTCTGAACAAGTTTCCTGACACCAATTTTGTGCAGGTGCTGGTCAATCGGAACACCAAGATCATGGCGCTGCGTCCATGCGCCGAGAATGCGAGGGACTCTTTCGCCTGGTGCAGTGCAAGTAAGGGTAAGAGAAAGCCCAAACAAACAACCTGCAAACTGTTCTTTGCCAAGATTGTCTCTCTCATGGAGTGGAACCCTGATTATCGATATAAGCTTCTCGGCAGGCTCATTCATGCTAATGGGCAGTACATGATTGCTTTCGATCTCAATGCTACAGAGACATATCAGCGTACTTTTTCTGAAGGAGTCAAGCCGAAGACATCAAAGACACCGGTATTCCCGGCAGGTTGGCAGGATCAGTTCGGCCTGTCCTACAAGGAACATCAGCAGTCAATGCAGATCAACATCTTCGACGGGTATGCAATCTACTCCATCAAGGACACATTGGCGCCTGCGCCTGCTGAGGAGGTAAAGCAGGACGCTGCTAATCTGCAGACACCTTCGCAGCAGTATTTCCCGGAGGTGTCGCCATGAGTGAAGCAGGTAATGCAAGTGTGACGATGGCGGTTGATACCAAGAAGTACGGTATTCGTATTCACAAAGCGTTGTTCCGTCAGCTTGGCGAGCCGAGGTATATTCAGCTCCTTGTGAATCCGGACGATGGAGTCGTGGCAATTCAAACCGTCGAGAAGGAAATGTCCGGCGGACAGACACATCGGATAGCTGAGAAGCGTATGCAGTCGGAAAGCTCTTATGAAATCTACAGTCGCCCTTTTATACGGAAACTGTGTGAGGTAGAGCCCAGGTTCGAAGATGGTGGTGCATATCGCCTCGCAGGCAATATTATCCCATCCTTGAAGGTGGCTGTTTTCTCCTTAAAGACTTTACAGAGAATGGATCGGTAGAAATCATTATGGCTGAGAAATCACTTAGACCGCTAAAGATAGAACCTCAATTCAAGAATCTGATCCGACCGCTTCAGAGGAAGGAGTACCTTCAGTTGGAACAGAACATTTTATCTGAAGGATGCCGAGATCCGATCATTCTATGGAACGGGGTTATAGTTGACGGTCATAATCGTTATGAGATATGTATGCGGCATCAAATACCCTTTGCTGTTATTGAGATGGATTTTGCTTGCAAAGCAGAAGCCATAGCATGGATCTGCGCCAACCAGCTTGGAAGAAGAAACATCTCCGAGGAAACTCGGAAGTTTCTTATCGGCAAGCAATTTGAGGCCGAGAAGCTGGCTGGCGCAATCAAAAACCCAAATGGGAATAATCAATACAGCGCGTACATTGAGACAGTGGACATAGATTCCCAAGGACGGGACAAGGAAACTCACTCTCGTAGCAAAACGGCAGAGAGAATTGCAAAGAACAATCACATTTCAAAGGGCACAGTTGAAAAGTACGCTATTTATGCAAGAGCACTCGAAGCTCTTGCGGAGAAGGACGCAGGAATTGTGCCGAGAATTCTGTCCGGGCAATACAAGATTGCTCATAAAAATGTAGTGGAACTTTCGAAGTTAACTCCGCAAGAGATAAGGAAGGTCGAGCAGAGAATCAAAAAAACGCAGCAGCCGTTCATCCAGTATAACCAAAGCAGAAGCGCCATCCGCGAGGTTTCGAAAAATACCAGCGGCGCCGCGGCAGTTACATCAGTCAAAGACATGCCGGCGTTTGATCCAGATGCTGACATCAATGTGCTTACGCTTACGATTCCTTCCTGGTCAAGTTCCATCGACAGAGTGCGGAAGCAAACGGATTTGTCCATCATCTCGGCTCATGCCAGAGAAGGGCTTGCCAAGCAGCTTCAGTCTCTAATTGATCATGTGAGCGATCTGCTGGGTGCCATCAAGGAGGACTAAATGGAAGATCTAAATCAATTTGTTCCCAATGTCCATTTTGAAAAGATTCCAATTAAGAACTTGGTTTCCAATCAGAAATACCAGCGAAATCTATCCCAAAGCCACATTGCCCGAGCTGCAGCAAACTTCGATCTGTATCAGATCAACCCCGTGAAAGTCAGTCGACGAGACGGGATAAACTATGTGTTCAACGGCCAGCACACAATCGAGATCGTTGCCTTGGTGTCCGGATCACGCGATACTCCTGTGTGGTGCATGATCTATGATGAGCTTGTCTATGAGCATGAGGCTGACATTTTTGCCAATCAGCAAAAATTCGTCAAGCCCCTAAGTCCGTATGAAGTATTCCTGGCAAACTTGGAAGCAGGGAACGACGATCAATTGATTATTCGGGATCTCGTAGATTCATATGGCCTTGAAATAGGCACCAAAAAGGCCCCCTGCGTGATCTGCGCCGTTTCAACAGTGGAGCAGATTTATCAGAAGTACGGCTATCATACATTAAATCGAGTACTTCGACTCTGTATCGGCACTTGGGAGGGAGATATGAACTCCTTCTCCGCAAACATTCTCAATGGCATCACCAAGTTAATCTCTGTGTTCGGTAATCAGCTTAATGATGAAGTCTTCAAGGAGAAAGTCGGTGCCATTTCTATCAAGCAGCTCGTTCGCACAGCGAAAGAACGCCAAGCCGGTTCAATGGGATATGCAGAGGCAATGCTCATTGAGTATAACGGTAAAAAGAAAAATCCCGCACAGCGGTTGTCAATGAACAAACTGCATGCACGGGAATCTTCTATCTTCTCCGGCCTGGAGGATTCTACTGCGCCGGATGAGGAATGGGCCGGAGACTCCGAAACTGAGGAGGATAGCGTTTTCTAGTCAGACTTGCTCCTCAATTTCATAACCGGCTCCGAATATGACAGTGAGTTTTCCTCCTTTACGGACTTTGACGCGCTCAATCATCTGGCGAACGATAGCGTCATCATAATTCATTCAACGGGCGTCCGTTGAACTGTCCCCAAAAGTACGGGCAGCACAAAAAGCTCTTCTAAAGAGGGATAAAAGGATAAAAAGAGTTGAACTATAGACTGACATCGTTCTTCCGGCGGTGTCAGTTTTGTTTTGGTCTTAACGCGCTGGTTATCGGCACAGTCATAAACGAGCACAGGATAAAAGCCTGCCAGAAGTCATCTGGGAATCTCAAGAGATAAACATAAAATTGAGAACATGGGTCTTGCCCCGATGCGCCGAGACAACCGGGACAGAAAGGGCAAGGTGCGGACAGCCATCCCCGAAGTTCTCTCCCCGTCGTGCCATTTTTCTATCAATTTCGGACGCTCGTCCGCATAACCCTTCGAGGTCCCGTATATGAGCTCGCGTTTCTGAGAAGCAAGTTACCAGCAAGTTAAAATCATTCTGTATTTAGTTCGCATAGCGGTGACTCAACCCCATATTTGGTGATTTTGCGTTCAAAAAGCGTATTGAAACCTCATCCTAAGCAAGTTGCCAGCAAGTTAAATCACGCCCAGATAGGAATGTACTTCATATATCTCGGAGCTGTTGTCGGATCGAGTGGTTTAATAAGCTCCAATGCAACCGCTTCTTTAATCAGCCGTGATACCGTGCCCGATGCAGAATCTTTTAATCCAAATCGTTCTCTCAGCGAACTGTTGGTCAACTGTTCGCCCTGCACATGCTTAATACAGGCATGCAAATAGCAGGCCCACAACTTATCTTCCATAGAAACACTGGAAAAGGGCATTTCAGAAAACAAAGTGACCCTAGTACTGTCCTCAAATAATTCTATTTTCGGCGCCGGGAGTTGATGCAGCTCGCAAGTGATCACAATTTTATCCCATCCGGTGCCCAATTCTTCACACATCCGAAGTCGCCGCATTAAAGCGGCCAGCTTTTCATTTCGGGATCTCGGCGGATTGTCGATAATGCGCCGTACATCCACAAGGGGGGTTCCGGAATTTGTGATCTCAATACGTTTGTCAAAAATTTCGACCACCGGGCCGGTGCCTGTCACTGAAAAGTCCTGATGGATCAGTGCGTTTGCAACTGCCTCTCTGACCGCAATACTCGGATAGGCGGTTTTCTTTTCCCGTAATGCACTGGCGATAACCTCCTGCGTCGGGAGAAGTGCGTCGATATATTTGATCAGTCCTTCAAAGCCAACCACATAGCCTTTTCCGACAACATCTTCCTTCAACATGTTCAGTCTGTTATTGCCCTGATACTGGACAACACGAATGGACTTACGGGAAATGCGCGGAAAATCGGTCAGCCGTTTGGCCAAAAGAATTGCACCTAGATTCGTAATGGCATAGAGGCCGTTGTCCTGCTTGGCGATAATACCCTCTTCTACCATGTAATGGGCAACACCATCATTGTCAGATGGTTGCGGAATATTTCGGATATCAAAATACGCAGCAAAGTCTAGCAGACGCAAGGCATCTGCAAGATCCAAGTCCTGCTTTGCATAGCGCTCTTCGAATTTTGTGTTGCGGATTCGGTCCCATAGTTGGGCTTGTAAAGCGGGGTACTCATTCAATTTTTTTGTGTAACTCCCTACTCTGATATAGTCAACCTTCTCAAACATCACAGTCTGATTGGCTGCTCTATATATTATGAGCACCCCAACGTCTTTACCATTCATCTGGACTGTATGAAATTCAAAATCTGCATTACGGGAGAGCAACGAGCGCAGCCAATTTTCTAGTTCCTGATTACCTTTTTTCAGGGTCTGCAAATTGTAATCTGTACCACGGATTTCGTGGGTCTTGTCATCAATTCCCCATAGCATGTACGCACAGCTTTTTTCGCACATAGCCGCACTGTTTGACAGTGCACTGATATCCTGACCAATCATGGCTGGCTCATAGTTGTTGTGCTTAAATTCCAACCATTGCGTTTCATTCGGCAATTTCCGTAGTTCGTTTACCAATTTATCAAGATTTTCCACACTATGTCTCCTTATAAACCTGAATACCTCTGAGTGGTTGCTCTTTACTTATGATACACAATATCAGAGTATCTGAGCGAGTCTTGGCAGCTAAAATTACTCTTCTGAGAATTTGGGGGAATGTGTCTTGTTATCCTTTGCGAATCCGTCCGACCAATACATTTTTCGCATCACTACCGGCGGTTATAGATGAAAAACCGGCCATCCTTTTACATAGGACTTCTCAGCACAGCATAAGCGCTTGCCTAGAGGTACTACAAACTAATGTTATTATAACAATTATAACAACATCACACCGCTAAATGCAATCAGAAATACACCGATTTTTAACCTTACCACTTTCACCATATAATCTGAAAACACTATAAAATACAGGGAAACATTATCAATATTCCATATTTCCCTGCTGTCCCATATGCAGAAGCAATGCTCGTTGAGGATAACGGTAAAAAGAAAATCCCGCACAGCGGTTGCCAATGAACAAGCTGCATGCACGGGAATCTTTTATTTTCTCCGTTCTGGAGGATTCTACTGCGCCGGATGAAGAACGGAACAGAGATTCCGAAACTGAGGAGGATAGCGTTTTCTAATCAGATTTGCTCCTCAATTTCATAACCACCTCCGAATATGACAGTGAGTCTTCCTCCTTCATGGGCTTTGACACATTCAATCATCTGGCGGACGATAGCGTCATCGTATGTGTTACAATGCGCCTCTCGCTGATTGATAGCAGCTTGAATCCTGTTCAGTCGTTTTTTCCACTCCTCATTGCTTCCCTCGGTCTTGCGGATGGCCTCAATTCTGCGGTTGAGCTGTTTGATTTGATCGGAGATCCTTTTGAACTCATCCTCGTTCTCCTCAGCATCGATGCCATTTTCGACGCTTTCGCTGACTATTTTTAACATCCGGTTGTTCAACGCATCAATTCGCCGTTCCAGCAGGTCAATCTCATCAGAGCCGCCGTTTGCACCAATAGCTTCACCGATTGTGGCTTTCATCAGTGCGAGGTATGTTGATGTATCCTCGGCGTTGAACTTGTTTAAGGCTCTCACTATTGCCTCCTGTAGGGCCGATTCGCTTAGCGTTGGGGAGTGTTGGCAGTACTTCTTTCCGTTATCCAAACGGTTGACGCAGCGCCATACGATCCGCTTTTGTCCAAGGCTCGTCCAAGTTACCCGTTTATATCGGCTCCCGCATTCTGCGCAGATCAAAACATCCGTTAGCGCATATTTGGAATACTTGCCGGAGGCAGTAAGTGCCATCTTTTGCGATTGCGGAGACCGTGATTTTCGCTTGCTAAGCTCTTCCTGAGCCCGGTTGAACATCTCTCTGCTGATGATCGCGGGATGGCTGTTCTCCACAATATACATGGGAGCTTCACCCTCATTCTTTTTTCTCGTCTTAGAGATGCAGTCAACAGTTACTGTTTTCTGAAGGATGCAGTCTCCGCAGTATTTCTCGTTTTTCAGTATATTCATGATCATGTTCTTCCCGAAGGTGAATGCCTTGTTGGGAATCACGATATGCTCCGATTGAAGCTGTCTGGATATGACGTCAACTGTCATACCGGACAAATACATCGTGTAAATTCGTTCTACGATCTTAGCTTCCCGAGGAACAATCTCGGGCTTACCGTCTTCTCCCTTTTTGTAGCCAAGCAGCTTCTTATACATGAAGATTGGCTTGCCGTCCTCGAAGTTCTTTCGGTAACTCCATGTGATATTCTTGCTGATACTCTCGGACTCAGATTGGGCAAAGCCTGCATAGATGATAAGGTACAGTTCGCTATCGCTTTTTAGTGTGTCGATGCTCTGTTCTTCAAAAAATATTCCAATTCCTCTGGCTCTCAGCATACGGACGTAATCCAGGCAATCCACCGTATTTCGAGCAAAGCGCGAGACCGATTTTGTAATGATGTAATCGATCTTTCCGGCGAGACAAGCCTTGATCATGTTATTGAACTCGGGGCGCTTATCCGCCCTTGTTCCCGAAATTCCCTCATCAGCATATAACCCGGCGAATTGCCATTCGGTATTTCTGGCGATCATGTCTGTGTAAAACTTCTTCTGATTTACATAGGACGTGAGCTGTTCTTCGCTGTCAGTCGAGACACGACAATATGCAGCGACACGCTTCTGATGGTATTTCTCTTTATTAACAAGGATTGACCGCTTCGGTTCAATCAGTGTTACTGTCTTCTTCGGTATTTTCTTGACTTCCATGATCAGGCTCTCCTTCGCTTATTTGAACAGCGGTCTTTGTTAGCAAGGACACTCTGGCGGGAGCTTCGAGGATCACGCTCTCAACAAGATCGGTGAAATAGGCCGAATTGAATTCTGTTTGAGGGTTCATCAGCATGACTCGCTTCTGAGCAATGCGGGCGGCAATCTGCTCCCTTGCATTTGTCTCTTTGTAAAGCTGGCTCGCTATCTCACAGATACGGGACACGATGAACTTCTCGCTCGGCTGTTCTTCTGTGAACTCATTGTCGATCTCATTTTGCAGCCTTTGCACGGCAAGCGATTCTTTGAATCTCATTTTGGGCTTTGGCGCCATGAGATCGGCGTTTTCTATGATTCGATTCAGTATGAGCGTCACTTTCACCAGAAGGTCGGTATCACTGATTCTCACACGGCATCCACATATGTCATTGCTGCAAGTCCAGCTCTCTTTGACCTTTCGCTTGGAGCAGATGCGCCGCACCATCGGAGCACCACATTGACCGCATCGGATTCGATCTCGCATCAGAGCGATGCCTTCGCATTCGCTTACGATTTGATTTCTCTGCCTGGCCTCCTTTGCTGCCGCTGCTTCCTCAAACGTATCTTCATCGATGATGGGATCATAGGTTTCCGAGCCGGTGTATCTGGTATTGTCGATTATCCTTGCAATTCTCGCTTTATCCCATACTTCTGTCTTCTCTGTATATGGCACCCTGCGGGCTGTCAATTCTTCAGCCAAAGTTTTGAGAGAAGCTCCTTTGATGTACTCGTCGAAGATATATCGGATAATATCCGCTTCACGGTGCTCAATGATGGTTCGTCCATTTCGCATAGTGTATCCGTATGGAATAAAACGTGTCTTCTTCATGGCGTGCTCCTATATCAGTTCGGTGAACTTCAAACCGCCAAGGAACGTGACGGCCATTTCATCCTGCTTATTTATTTCGACATCCTTGACAAGCTCGAGGAACAGCTTGTCATCAAATTCCTCGAGCGGTTCTTCTATTTCGTTGAACAGGGATCTCATTTTCAAAACCTCGCCGAGCATGGTCTGAATTGTAGACTCAAAGGCGCTTCTTCGTTCAGCTTTCAGGGTGCTGATTTGCTTTTGTATATCCCTGGCCTGTGACTGATATACCTCTATGGCAAGGTAGCCTTTTGAGCGAAGCTGTTCAAACATGGCAAGTTTTGCATTCAGTTCCGCTATGCTCCGGCTCTTCTCACCGGCCGAAGCGTTGTTTCGCTTATACCGAGTTGCAGCCGTTTCAAGTTTTACGATCACCTGGTCAAGAATCCGTTCTTCGCCGAATCGGAGCTTGTTTACCATTGTGATGAAACCATCATAGATCCGTTCTTCACTGTAGTATCCCGAAGGGCAGGCGTGAGTGTCAGTGTTGTGTTTAGCACATACCCACTTGATAGTTCCGTTCCGGACCCGCCGATGATAATACGAGCCGCATTCGGAACACCGAATGCGGCTCGTAAGAGGATATATATTCTGTTGTTCGGATTTTGAAAACCGTTCCTTCCGGTTTTGCAGCAATGCTTGAACCTTTTCAAATGTCTCTCGATCTATGATCGGATTGTGAGTACCGGAAGCATAAAACATATCTTCCTGACCACGGTTCTTTGACTGTTTGAAGGGAACAATGCAGTCTCGGTATGTCTTTTGATATCTGCAGTCTCCGACATAACGCTCGTTGGAGAGAATATAGGAGATCTTTGTGGAACGCCATTGCTCTTTACCAAGCCTGGTTCGGATACCCTTGTCGGTCAGATCCCTTGCTATTTCACCGGTTGACCATCCACTCAGATATTGCAGGAAAATGTAGCGCACCACATCGGCTTCTTGGTCGAAAGTCTCAAGCTTTTTATCTTGCAGCCGGAAGCCGTATGGAGCATTGCTGTCTACATATTCACCGCGTTCCATCCGTTTGACGATGGAGAGACGCTGATTTTGTGAGATTGCCTTTGACTCCTCCTGTGCTATGGCGGAAAATGTGTTGAGCAGCATCTCATCGCCCAGCGCCAGAGTGTAAATGCCCTCTTTTTCAAATTGGACACCGATGCCGAGTAGTTTGAGCTTTCGGACATATTCCAATGCCTCTTTCACGTTTCGCGCGAATCGGGAAACAGATTTGGTAATAATCAGGTCAATCTGCTTATGCTCACACATTCCGATCATACGCTGGAACTCAACTCTGTTTCCAGCCTTCATGCCGCTGAGTCCTTCGTCGGCGAATATCTCGACCAGCTCCCAAGCGGCATTGCTCTTTATCAGCTTAGTATACGCTTGGATCTGTGCGGCGTAAGAGTTGAGCTGATCAGCAGAATTGGAGGAAACACGGCAATAGGCGGCAACCTTCGTCCGCTCATACGCTTTCTTGGATATTGGAGAAATAAGCTTTCCTTGCGCCATAGGATTTCCTCCTTCCCTTGGGCGAGGTTTGCCCTACATTTTGGGGCAAACCTTTTTTGTCGGCAACACAGATTATATCCGCAGGACTTAACAAGTCCAGCGGAAATTGAAGAAAAATCTTTTTAATCTGCAATCACGATATCAGCGCCAGTGAGCTTCCAATAGTATTTCTTTGCCTTGGCATATTCCTTGTCGTTGATATGCCCTCGCTCTCGCAGAGCCTTTAAGACGGCGATAATGCGGAGGTAGTTGGCGCTTTTCGTCTGTACTTCAGATAACATGGGCTTGTACTCCATTCTTAACCATCCGCTGCTGCAAAGCACCTGCGCCGTGAGCTTCGGATAGTTCTCCTCAATGTCGAAGGGTATTCGTCTCAATGTATAACTATAGAAGGGTTCTCGCTTTTCGGCAGGGACGCATCTATATCAGGCATGACGTTGTCAAGCATAGTAATCTTCTCCCTTCACACTTTTCATGAAGGTTTTAACCTCGTCGACAGATGTCACTATTGGATACTTGAGAAGGGTCATCTTCACTCTCGGGACATAGTTGCCATTTGCGGCGCGGGAATCAAGGATTGAAACAACGCCGGTGTCTGTCTCACAGCGAATCAATCTTCCGACACCTTGGCGGAGCTTGATCAGCATTTCGGGGACAGCATACTCATGGACGAACTTTGCCACATCTCCGACGGCTTTCTTCTTTTGCTCCATTATGGCCGATCTCAGCGGGAACGGCAGACGGACAATAATCACAGAGGAAAGTCCGTCACCGACACAATCCACTCCCTCCCACATAGCACCAGAGGCAAATAGAATACCGTTTTTACTCTTGCGAAAATCGCTGATAACTTTCCTGTTGCTTCTTGTCATGCAGAACACTTCGTATTTGCCGAGCCGGTGAATGGCCTTCTCGTACACAGACTGCAGGACTTTATACGACGTGAACAGAATAGCAGTGTGACCGTTGGTTGCGTCAATGAGTTGGAGGATTCTCTCTGTAATGGCGTTGATATAGTCCTCGTTCTTGTTATCCGGCGCTGGCATATCTTCGGGGATGTACATTCTGGCATGGTTCTGATAGTCAAAGGGAGAGGCGGTAGAGCATTCGCTTACAAGATGTTTGGGGAGACGGGCGATTCCGTTTTCCCTTTTGAAAAAGGAGAAATCTCTGCCATCACTCATGGTACCAGAGGTCAGAACATAGCTGACTGAGCGGTTCCACACCGTTTTCTCCATCACGTCTGCCATATTCCGCGGGCAGCAGCACAGAGAAAGGCTGTTTCCTTCTTCCAATTCAAGCCAGACGTTACTATTGTTTCGCCGTACGAACTGCTCCAACACCTTGATGATTCTTTTGCCGTCCATCTCGTATGCTCCCCGATGTTCTTTTCTAGCGGCTTCAATCAACGCAGTTGTTTCTTTCAACCGAAGAATAAGAGCGGCGCCTGCATCGGGAAGGGCTATGCTGAAGGTGCGCTCGTCATTAAACTCGCTGTTAGGAATCAGTTTGCGAAGCATGGCGAAGAGCTGCTGATTTGTTTTCTTTGCTCTATCCAAATAGCCATTGTATGCGTTCTCTTTGACCTTTTCGGATTTGAGGTATCTGACGGAGTTGATATATTTCTGAATCATCCCCTCGGAGAATTGCTCGCCGAAGGTTGTCTGTGCGGCTTCTAACAACTTATGCGCTTCGTCAATCACCACATAAGGGCTTCTCTGAATGATTCCGGATGTGGACTCACTGTCGGATGTCTTGATGCTGGTCAGAAAAAGATTATGATTGGTTACTTGAAAATCGACCGTTCCTTTGCCATTAGCAGCTTTCACATAGCAGGAATAGCGACAGTCATCTCTATACTTGCAATGGCTGCATCTGCCTTTGACGCAAATCTTTCCCTTGATGGCAGCGGGCATATCCCATGTGTCGAGATCAAAAGCTCGAACCGCTATTTTATTCACCATGAAGTAGTCGAGCAGCTTCTGGTACTTCTCTTTATGCTCCATAAGCTTGTTAAGGTAATCATAGCAGCGGGCTTTGCAGAAGTAGTGTTCTTTGCCTTTTCGAACTACGGCAGAGAGCGGGTGCTTGATTAACCCATAATCCTGAAGCATGCGGGAGAGCTGCGGCACTTCCTTTTCAACAATCATCTTCTGGAGCTCAATGCTGGATGTACTGATTGTAACGGGAAGACTGAAACCATACTCCGCTGTGTAACGCTCTTTGGCCACGAAGGACGCAATCAGATAGGCAAGCGTTTTCCCGGCGCCGACTTCCGCTTCACAGATAGCGACCTGTTTCCCGGTGAGCCCCAGATACATGTTCTGACTCAGCTTGATCTGCTCCTCGCGAACGACAAATCCGTACTCGGGAAGAATCGTGAGGAAAATAGTTTTAATCACATCCAACGGCCTATTAATGATTACATTCAGATACCGCTTATCGTCGGTGTATTTGATAGAATTCAGTATCATCGGTGTCATGCTGTGATAACTGCGGGAGTCAAAGAGCTTCTCTTTTCTTCTGCGAGTAATTTCAGAACCGTAGCCCGTTATGCTGTCCAAAGCAATATACCGAGCGGTGTCTTTGACAAAAAAATGATAAACGATAAACCGTTCCTCAAAGGTAAAATCGTAAATGGCTCCGTGGTAAACCTTATTTGCGTCAATAAAGTTCTGCAGCACATGGCTGTCGTCATATGTGATTTCAAACATATTGAAGTCCCTCCTTCTCTCGGGGTAATTGGTAGCAGAATGGTATGCAGGAGCGTTTCCGCTCCTGCACAGTAGTTCTGCCACCAGATTTCTTTTCGTAGTTTGGTGGTGGTTTGAGATCCGTCTATTCTCTCCGGCCCGACGGACACAGCAGAAAAAGGAGTCTGCAGTTAGGGTGGATGCGGAGTTCCCGACAGTATCCATGCCGAGACTTTTTTCTCAGCAACCGGGATCATATAAGCCGTAGTGGGTATCCATTCCAACCCATAACATACTTATCCCGCTTTTCAGCGAGCTGCATTGTCTTGCAGAAGTATTATTATTCGTCCCCCTCTTGTCATCGCCAATCGACCAATACTGTTTTCTGGTCGACCCGGCGTGTGATTGATCGCTCGTCCAGATTTCTTACGGAGTCCTGGCGCTCACATCCGGCAGCTTGTCCTTTCGGGCAGAGGAGAAAGTTCCCTCGGCATCCAGACTATTCAGTTGTCAAAGATCAAACGAGAGAAAAAGTTCCCTCACTTGGTAGAGCACGAGAAAACCTGTTTTTAAACCTTAGTCAATTATTTTTTGAAAAAAACAGGTTGTCTCGTTACCGGTTGATAAACTATCGTTGGGATGATATAGGAGGCTGTTATGAACACATTTACGCTCTTACACGGAAGCAAGCAAATTGTTGAAGTTCCTGATCTCGCTTTTGGGAATGACTATAATGACTACGGCAGGGGTTTCTATTGCGCTAAGGTGGAAGCAATGGCCAAGCACAGACGGTATATAAGCTTGCTCGGGTGATCGGCTGTAACGTTGAAGACTTGCTGGAAAATCCCATGATGTAATTAGATGAGGACGTCCCATGTGCGGGACGTCCTCTTTTGTATTAACCATCTGCCAAGTATTTTTTGATCCGCTGAATTTTCTTGTAAATACACTGAGGAGTGACCTTCCTGGCTTCTCCAATCTCTCTATACCTTTTCTCATTGAAGACATAGGCATCCAGAAGATCAAGATCATCTTCAGAGAGCGACAGGAGTTTTTCAAGAAGAGACAGGGACGAAATATCGTCCAACCAGGCATATTTATCGCGAGAAATAGCCTTGAGTTCAACCGAGAGGAGATCCCCGAATTTCTTGAAAAGCAGGCGAAGATTTTCGGGGTTATCAGAGTCTTCATCAATGCTCAAAGACTGAACATGTCGCTTGTAAGTGTTATTGGAGAGAAACTCCTCTTTATCAAATTCCTCGAGAGCGTCAATCTGTTCTTGGCTCATGCCAAGCTGCGTATATAGCTCATGCTTCTTTTCCATTTCTTTCTTAAAACGCTTATACTCTGCACCGAAATTGATTGCCATTATCGTGATCTCCTTTTGATTTCGATTTGTCAGGTGGGACCGGAATCTTGGAAATCACGGGTATGCTGCTGCATAGCAGAGCCATTGACACAGCATAAAAGTCCTTTCCGCCTGGTGTGTAACCGTTAGGACACAAATCACGCTGGCAAAAGGGCTCTAATTGCTGCAGACCTGAAAAAGGGTGCAGAAATCTAAGGGTACCCATACGGCACCCTCAAAGGAATTGAGGTCAGCGTATCTGTATCCTTGGCCCTTGCACTTCAGGCTGCGAATATTCATTTGTGGTATCGGTGAAAAACAAAACTGCCACCGACAAGGCAGGCCTATAGATGGAAATATGGTGTCTTGCCTTGCCGGTCGCCCCTCATGTATGTCTGGAGTAAATACCGGTGTTGATTTAGTTTCTAGATTGCAATCGAGATAAAACCGGAGACTGAAAACGTTTGTTGTTGTATCCGTCAGATCAGAAAATAGAAAAAACAGCGCAGATAAAGGGTACCGATTTCCCCTGTAGGCAGCGCGTTTGCCAAACCAAGACTGGCAGTAGAAGTAAGCTTTGCCAATTGCCGCCGTCGGAAAAACACGGATATGTCGAAATGTGCCGAAAAATAGCGATAAAGACCGATTTCTCTGTTATTGGCTCTATCATCTTCTTAAATCTTTGGATTTGGGAGGATATACCAATGACAGATGTACAGAACATTCTTCGATCTCTTGGCATTACGAGATGCTACAAAGGCTTTAAACATACCGAGTACGCTATCTGTCTGGCCATCCAGGACGAATCTCACCTTGAGGCGATCACAAAAGAAATCTACATGGAAACTGCCGAGCACTTTGAATGCAATTGGACGGCAGTAGAACGAAATATCCGAACTGCTGTTTCCCATGCATGGTCTGTCAACCCCGGCTTGCTCTGCCAGATGGCAGGTTATCCATTGGAATCTGAACCCACTTCCTCGCAATTTATCGAGATAATCTCTTCCTACATAATTCGTTCGCACCAGCCGCAGCCGCTTGTTCTGCCTTAATCCGTTTTATTTTCTCGACAGATTCTTATAGATAGTTTTTTTCTAAGGCAGCTTTTCTTTTTCCGGAACATCCTGTCCGATGCTGATCTCGATACATTGGCGGATAGCATCCATCTGCCGGGCGTCAAACGATCCGAGATACTGCCGGCATTGGCGCTTGTCGATCGTCGTGATCTGCTCCAAAAGGACGATGCTCCCATCCCGCAGAAAAGGTGATGGCGGCACTAGGTACTGCGTCGCCTGGCCGCCGTGCTTCCGCGGCCGGGACGTGATCGGCGCAACGATCAGCGTGGGGGAATAGAGATTTCCAATGTTGTTCTGTAAAATAACGACCGGACGGCAGCCGTGCTCTACGGAGCCCGGCTCGGATCGGAGCTCTGCCATAAATACATCGCCCCGGCGGAATCCTTTGTTTTTCATGGGACGACCTCCGAAATCTCTTTTTCGCAGATCGCTAAAAAGCGGTATTTTCCTCCGGACGCATAGGGGTGGCAGGTGAGAAGCGTCAGAAGCTCTCTTCCTGGCTGTATCATGACGGAGGCAATATCGTCCGGCGCTATGACGGCAACGCCCGACACGCGGTAATGGTCCTCACTCCAAAGCGTCGTCAGGATCACTTTATCGTCTTCGGTCAGAGTAGATAGATAGCGAAAGTAATCCGCGCCGTTAAACCCGCAATGCCCGGCAAGAACGCAGTTTGTATTTTCGCCGCCAATGGGCAGACTCGTCTGCGAAAGATGCGCCGCGCCCTTCGCCATATTCTCCTCCGAAGCGCCGAGATAAATGGGCAGCGTTACACCAAGCTTGGGGATGCATACCGTCCCGAAGACGCCGTCATCAATGCCATAATCCGAGAGACATATGGACGGCTCCTGATACGCCGAAATGCTGGTAAAGCCCGCCTGCCGGTTACGATACAGTTCCTCGTTATATTCTTGCGCCGCGTGGAAAAGCTCCGGATATGGAAAATCCCCGTCTTTCAGCTCCGTGAAAGGCGGGGATTCCTCATTTTTGCTTTCTGAGGCGGTTTCATTAAATCTTTCCACGGCTTGTTCCGCCTGCGATTCCAGCCGGTGTCCGGAGAAACACGGCACCAAGGCAATCAGAAGTCCCAAAAGGAAAAGGGCAACCGCTGCCATAAGTGATTTTGCTTTCAACGGTTTTGCGCCTCCTTTCTCCAGCGATCCCGGCGCGTCTCCCGTACAACGACCCATATAAGGACTACGGTGTCCGCCAGAATAACGCCGTAATATATACCGTCGAAATACTGCTGCTGCCAGCTGGAAATTCTGCTATTCTCTCTGGTTGCCTCCGCAGTTGCGGCAAAAACGGTTTCCGGCTCATAGGGAACGCGGTACCCCTGCACCAGCAGCCGGTGTGTATTAACACCATATGGCGTACAGGTGATGAGAGTACACATATCCTCGCCTTGCTGTATACCGAGATGAGAGGTATCGTCTGGCAAGACGGTGAAAATATCCCGAATCTCGTAAACCAGCGTCCGATCCAGCACATGCAGGAAGAACCGGTCTCCGATCTTCATCTTTTCCAAGTCCGTCAGCATCTTTTCTCTGGAAAGACCGGAATGACCGGTCAGGACGGCATGCGTTCCTTTCCCACCAACAGGAAAGGATGAGCCCAGCAGAAGCCCCACGCCCTTCTCCAGCGTGCTGCCGTCTGTGCCGTGGTAAATCGGCAGGCGAATATCCAGCTCGGGAATCTCCAGCTGTCCCATAATGCCGCTTTCGTTGACGACGAGGATCTCGTTGTATTGCTCCAGCGCCGCGGTCAGGCCACTCAGGGAATACACTCCGTCCGCCGAAACAGATATCGGGGATAGAGCGGCATTGTACGCCTCCGCCGCGGCGAGCATTTCCGCCACACGGGTGTCCGTCATTTCCTCCACGGCTCTGGAATACTCGGTCATTACAAGGCTCTTGTTCTTCTCCGCCAGCGCGTTTCCCAGAATTGGGTACAGAATCAATCCGGTGGCAAGGAAGAGACACGCTGCACCGGAAACAAGATAAATCATTCTTTTGGATTTCATCAGACGCTCCTTTTTTATTCTTTAGGGTCATATTGTTCTGCGTTATTCGTTTTAAGCAACATTAAAACGAATAACTTTTTCTTTAAAGCGAATAACGATTGACAAGCTGGGCAGAATTCTTTATACTTTCCCACGAAAGAATGCGATCGTATGAAGTTTAC
>ERZ773147.1916-NODE-1916-length-19908-cov-3.926812_pt1 | contig 19908 bp, 15 predicted proteins | sample MGYA00580851_ERZ773147 | MGnify/ENA primary metagenome ERZ773147 (study PRJEB29015, sample SAMEA2737818) | human gut metagenome | biome: human gut; feature: human-associated habitat; material: faeces | place: China | collected 2012 ... | reverse complement strand
ATGTCTACTTTATAATTATTATTATAAATACTTCTCATTTTCTTATTTTCTTTTATATATAGAATCATAATCTCTATACTAATAACTATAATAATTAAATAAGTAAGAAACATACTATTAGATACTTTAATATTAAACAAATATATAATACCTCCGAGTAAGGTACTAAGAATATACATATATAAAATATTATTAATTAAATATCTAATACCTTTATATCCAAAAGAAATAAGTACCATAATAACAATACTAACAATTTCTATAACTATCTTATTAAGAGAAGTAAATAGTACTAGTGAAGATATACCTCCTATTAGAGAAGATAATATCATTCTAATATAACTAGTTCTTCTTTTAAGTAAAATACTAGTAGACATAATAATAATATAGTCCATAATAACATTAAATATAAAAAATAAATCAATATACATTTTCATATATTAATTATAAAAAAAAGAACATAAATACTATGTCGATTTATATTCTATTATTCATATAATTTAAATTTATCACTAATTATAGCACCCTCATCACCCTCACAGTATGCTTCACCAATAATTCTCTTTCCTTTATCATTCTTTTTTTCAATATATTTTTTACCAGAAATATTACATCCAACCTTAGTTATTTCATCTTGAAGATATCCTCCAAATATTTTAACTGCTCCTATTGCAACAACAGTAATTAAAACTATTATAAGTACATATTCAACTAAAGTTTGACCTTTTCTGTTTAATTTTATCATTCTATATCCTCCGCCTACTCTTTATTTACACTTTAATTGTACTATATTTTAATTAATAAAGCAATATCTTTTTTGTTATTTTACATTATTTACTATTCACTAAAAGCCAAGGTCTTTTAGTGTTATTTCAAGCCTTATTCTAAGTCTTAAAATAAAGTCTATTATATATAAGCCATATCTATATACTTAAAAAGAAAGATATTACCTATCTTCCTAATTAGTATTTGCTTTATAAGTTAAGTATCCTGTAGTATAATTAGCCATACTTACATCTTTTTTTGTATTATCGTAGGATACTGCTCCAGATAAAGAAGTACAAGAATGAAACATATTGGTAGAATTAGTCACATTTGATGTGTTCCATAAATTAGATACATATATTGTTTTTAGTTTTGTAGCAATCATAAACATTTGTGATGTGTTGTTACTTTATCTCTTCTCTCCTTTCATAAATATTTTGCTCCAATTAATATCCAAATAAACAAACTAAAATATCTCTTCCGAGTTTGAGCCTTAATATGCAATCATTATAATATCAAAAATGATATAAGTCAATAAGAACTAAAATTAAATATTAGTTCTTATCCATTAATAATTATTATATTATCTTCTATTGCATTAGATATATTACTTTTCATATATTCTTTTTCAGTACTATTTTTAACATATATTGTTGCTGTATTCTTAATTCCATAGTAAGGAACAATTTTACTCTGAACTTTAGACAATTCAGCATTTCTAATATCAAGATTTTTTAAAGAAATACAGTTATTAAATATATAATTAATAGTAGTTAATTTACTTGTATCAAAACTACCCAAGTTTAAATCTTCAAGTCTTCTGCATTGATAAAACATACTTTGCATATTTGTTACATTACTAGTATTAAAATTACTTAAATCTAGTTCTTTTAAATTAATGCAATTCATAAACATGGCATACATAGTAGTTACTTTTGAAGTATCAAAATTACTTAAATCTAAAGATTGTAAACTTTCACAATAATAAAACATGCTCTGCATATTTGTTACATTACTAGTATTAAATTCTGATAAATCTATATAACTTAATTTTTTACATAAAGAAAACATCGCTATCATAGTAGTAACTTTTTCTGTATTAAAATCACTACCAAAATTGATACTACTTAGATTTGTATCATTTTGAAACATTCCCACCATTGCAGTTACTTTACTTGTATCAAAATTACTCAAGTCTAAGGATAACAAATTATTACATTCACTAAACATATAATTCATACTAGTAACATTACTAGTATTAAAGTTAGATAAGTTTATACTTTTTAGCCCTGAGCTATTATAGAACATTCTAGACATATTTGTTATATATGATGTATCTAACTTAGATAAGTCTAATTTTTCGACATTTGTTAGATAAGCAAACATACCTGAAGCATTTGTTCCTGTTTGTAATACTCCATTTTCTCCGCCTATCCACATATCATACATTGTTTTTGTACTTCCATCACTTGATGTTACTTCTTTTGGTGTATACCATAACATTACTGTTTCATCTTGATTTTGTGATATATCTTTTGATATTACTCCTGGTGTATCTGGTACTGTGTTATCTTCAGCAATAGTAAGTGATTGTATCTCTTCTCTCATTACTTCGGTATTAAAAAACTTTGATGTACTAGCACTTGGATTATCTGAAGTGGTTATTACATTCTCTTTATATATTGCTCCTTCTCCTGAGCCCCATAACTTAAATAAGAAGTTTTTTTCTGCCATAGTACCTGGATTATCAACATTACCATCTATATAAATATATAATGTATATGTATCTTTACTTGTATTTAATATTTGATTAGATAAAAGGGTTATAGTATTACCTTGTTCTCTGTTAGAAAAGTTACCACTTGCTATAGGAGTACTACCATTATTCTTATATAATTCATAGACAAAAGAAGAATCAGATAGTTCTGTAGGAAAAGTAGTTAACTCTAAATATAAATTCATAGTTACATCTCTATTACAAGTACTATTCTTTTTGACTTCAATATCTTTTATAGTTCCTTCTTCTTTAGTTAGTACTGGTACTATATCTACTCCATTTATCGTAGAACCTCCTGCAAAGGTAACTGTAGGAGTACAAACTTCAGTATTAACTATAGCATTAGTGTTACTAGACCATATATAATAGGCTAATGTTCCTCCTACTGATAAGATTAAAATACTTACTCCAAATATTATATATAATTTGTATTTTTTTAAATATTCTTTCATAATGACTCCTTATTTACTATCTATAAAGATTTTATCATAAATATATTTATTTAACAATATTATTTATTTATTTTTTCTAAGAATTCTTCTTCATTCCATATAGGAATATTTAATGATAAGGCTTTATCATACTTACTACCTGGAGAATCTCCTACTATTACTACTGAAGTTTTAGAACTTACTGAAGATGATACTTTACCACCTAGATCTTCAATTATTTTACTAGCTTCATCTCTAGTTATATTGATTAAACTACCGGTCAGAACAAAAGTTTTATTTTTAAATTCTTCTTTTTCTTCATATTCAGTATTATTTATATAGGTTGTATTTACTCCATATTCTTTTAATTTATTTATTATATTTTTATTATTTATATCATTAAAATATTCTTTTATACTTGTGGCTATTATACTACCTATATCATTAATACCTGTTAGTTCTTCAGTACTAGCAGTCATTAAATTATCTAATGTTTTATAGTATCTTGCTAATACTTTAGCAGTCTTTGCTCCTACATTTCTAATACCTAGTCCATATAATAATCTTTCTAATGAATTAGATTTACTTCTTTCAATAGCAGCCTTTAAATTACTTATCTTTTTAGTACCATAACCTTCTAGATTCATTAATTCATCTTCATATTTATTTATATCATATATATCGGTTACATCAGTAATAAAGCCTTCATTATATAGATCTTCAATTACTGATTCACCCATTCCATCTATATTCATAGCTTCTCTTTCAGCAAAATGAATTATGTTTTCTATCTTTCTCGCAGGACATAAATTATTAGGACAATAATAGTCTGCTTCTTTTTCTTTTCTTACTAATCTAGTATTACATATAGGACAGTTTTCTATCATAGTAAATTCTTTCTCAGTACCATTTCTTCTTTCTTTTAATACTCTTACTACTTCTGGAATTACATCTCCGGCTTTACGAATAGATATAGTATCTCCTACTCTTACATCTTTAGCTATGCAGTAGTCTTCGTTATGTAGAGTTGCTTTGGATATTAATGATCCTGCTACATGGACTGGTGAGAAAATGGCATTAGGAGTTATTTTGCCTGTTCTTCCTACCGTAAACTTTATTTCTTTTAATGTTGTCAGTACTTCTTCTGCCGGAAATTTATAGGCTATACCCCATCTTGGTACTCTAGCAGTATATCCTAGTTCTTCTTCATCATCTAAGTTATTTACTTTTAATACTACACCATCTATTTCATATGGTAAGTCTTTTCTAATACTTGCTAATTTTTCAATATCTTTAATTATTTCATCTACACTACTTGCAGTAGTATTTAATTTATAATTGGTAACAAAACCTAGTTCTTTTAGATAGTCTAATGATTCTGACTGCTCTTTTATACCATAGTCTCTAGGATTTGGTATAAAATAAGCCATAAAATCTAGGCCTCTTTTGGCGGTTATCTTACTATCTAATTGTCTTACTGATCCAGCCGCTGCATTTCTTGGATTAGCAAATAATGGTTCATTATTTAATTCTCTTTCCATATTTGCTTTAGCAAATGAGGCTTTACTCATATAGATTTCTCCACGTACTTCTATATCAATTGGTTTAGTTAGTCTAAGTGGTATTGATTTTATAGTTTTAGCATTTAACGTAATATTTTCTCCCACTACACCATTACCACGGGTAGCCACTCTTACAAGTAGGCCTTTTTCATAGATAAGTGAACCTGATAGACCATCCATTTTAGGTTCTACTGTATAAGTTGGATACTTAATAGTTTTTCTAATTCTTTCATCAAAGGCTCTTATTTCATCTTCGTTAAATATATCATCAAATGATAGCATTGGAGTCTTATGAGTAACCTTCTCAAACTTACTTATTGCCTCTCCTCCTACTCTTAGTGTAGGAGAATCTTCTCTTTTTAATTCTGGATACTTTTCTTCTAGCCTTAGTAATTCGCTATAATAATCATCATACTCCTGATCTGTAATAGATGGACTATCTAAAACATAGTATTCATGACTTGCTTTATTTAATATGTTTACTAATTCTTCTATTCTTTTTTTTATGTTATCATTCATTTAATATCACCATGATAAGTATACCATAAAAAAGAAAAGAAGAAAAGTAATTACTTAACTTCTTATACTAACTTTTTAATAATTAATATTCTAAATCATCAAATGACATTTGTCCTTCTAATTCATAATTCTTTTTCTTTAGCGTTCTAATTTTAGGTTTAGGTGTTTTTAAACTATTTAACATTTTTATTCTATTTTCTTCTTTTTCTTTACTAGATATATTTATTTCTTTACGAATGCTATTTATTTCGTATGTAAAACAAAACATAGCTAGATCATGTAATGATTTATATTTTAATGAACAATTTCCTGTTTTATAATCAGTCGCATATACTTCATTAAATACAAAACTTGTTAATGTCTCTTGCATTGTAAATTCATGTTCATTCTTTGTTTCTAATATATATCTAATACGACATATATTTTCATTATTGCAATAACTGTTTCTATAAAAACTTGTTAATTTATTTAAGAAATCTCTATCACTACTTTTACTTAATACGAAGTATCTTAGAAAATCAACATTAAAATATTTAGCAGCATCTTTATAAACTAAATCGTATCTTACTTTTGATAATTTATCTTTATCTTTATAACGTATTTCAATATCTTTAGTTACATCACATTCTTCAATTATACCTTCTTGTAATAAAGCTCTTTTTAGTACAATTTCATTGCTAAAGCAAGATGTAAAGTAGTCTATTTCTTCAAGTGAGTATGAAGTTTTCTCTCTAAATTTGGATATCTTCTTAAATTCTGGTAAACTAGAAATATCTAATTTATTATATTCTTTATTTTTTTTAATGGTTAAATAATAAGCCATACTTACCTCCCAATAATGAGATTATTATATACAATTGTTTGTTTTTTGTCAAGAAAAAGATACTATTTATAATTTTCTACTCGGTTGCCTTGCTTTTTTTTAAAAAATATAATATAATGTATATGAAAGAGAAATTAGTCATAATAAAAATGGCTAACACCTATTTGCGAGGTGTTCTCTTCAAACGTTTGTTATCAGAGTGACCCCCTGAGGTGCCCCGATTTTTCAATCTATTTTCTATGGTTACCTAGCACTATTACTGCTGTGGTAACAAGAATAGTTAAAGCATATGCTATAACTAATTCCATTTACTAATAACCTCCTCCCCCTAAGGTTAAGAAATTACTTTCTATCATAAAATCACCTCTCCTTCCAAAGTAAAAACCTTAGAAAAAGAAGAGAACACCATAAGTATTAACCACGCAAACATTATATACCAGTTTAAATATTATAGTCAAGGAAAATATGACTATTTTTTTAATATCTTTGTAAAGCTTTTATTTATAAGTGTTTATGAGAATTTTGTATATAATACAAATGTATACAAATAATAAATATTTTAAACAAAGACCTTAGGCTTTGTTTAACAGTGAGAGACTATAGGCTCGAACTGAATAAGAAAAAAGATAATCAAATTAATGATTACCTTATTACTATATTAACTATTCTACCCGGAATAGTTATTATTTTTACTACTTCTTTACCTTCTAACCACTTTTTAATAATGTCACTATTTAAAGCCTCTTTTTCTAAGTCTTCTTTAGAAATATCTTTAAATACTTTAACAGTATCTCTTACTTTACCATTAACTTGAATGGCTATTTCAATGGTATCTTCAGTAGTCTTAGATTCATCATAAGTAGGCCATGGTTCATAAGTTATAGTATTATTATGTCCTAACATACTCCATAGTTCTTCTCCTAGATGAGGACATAATGGACTAAGTGTTTTAACAAAACCTTCAGCATATTCAGTAGGTAAATAACCTTCTTTATATACAGCATTAATAAAGATCATCATTTGACTAATTGCCGTATTAAAGTTAAGTGTTTCATAGTCATTAGTTACTTTCTTTATAGTTTGATGATATATCTTTTCAAGATTTTTATTTTCTTTATCAAGAACTTTGTTTTCTTCAAATAATCTATATATTCTATCTATGAATTTCTTTGAAGCATCTATACCAGCATTACTCCATGGTTTATCTGCTTCAAGTGGTCCCATAAACATTTCATATAATCTTAGAGCATCTGCTCCATGAGATACTACTATATCTGATGGATTTACGACATACTCTGGATATCTCTTACCCATCTTAATATTGTTTTCTCCTAGTATCATACCTTGGTGAACTAGTTTTTTAAATGGTTCTGGTACTGGTGATATTCCTTTATCATATAGATAATTACACCACATTCTAGAGTATAATAAGTGACCAACAGCATGTTCTGGCCCTCCGACATATAGATCTACTGGCATCCAGTGTTTTAATAATTCTGGTTCTCCTATCTCGTTATCATTATGTGGATCGATATATCTTAAATAATACCAAGAAGAGCCTGCTGCTCCTGGCATAGTGGAAGTTTCTCTTTTACCCTTCATACCATCTATTACTACATTTTTCCACTTGGTAGCATTCTCTAATGGTGCCATACCATTCTTGCCTTTATAATCATCCATTACTGGAAGAGTAAGTGGTAACTCTTCATCTGGTACTAATTTGATAGTACCATCTTCCATATGAATTACTGGTACTGGCTCACCCCAATATCTTTGACGAGCAAATATCCATTCTCTTATTTTATAGTTAACTTTCTTAGTACCTAATTTATTTTCTTCAAGATATTCTATCATCTTTTTGATAGAGTCTTCTTTATTTAAACCATTTAAGAACCCGCTATTGATGTGAAGTCCATCTCCTGTATAAGCTTCTTTAGCGATATCGCCGCCTTCAATTACTGGTATGATATCTAAATTAAACTTCTTAGCAAATTCATAGTCCCTTTCATCGTGAGCAGGTACTGCCATAATGGCTCCATTAGCATAACTTGCTAGAACATAATCACTTATCCAGATAGGTATCTTTTTGTTATTTACTGGATTAATAGCATAAGCTCCGGTGAATACACCTGTTTTTTCTTTACTAGCATTTGTTCTTTCTAGTTCTGACTTAGAGGCTGATAACTTGATATAATCCTCTACTACATCTTTATATTCAGGAGTTGTTATTTCTTTTACTAGACTATGTTCAGGAGCAAGCACGCAGTAGGTAGCACCAAACAAGGTATCACATCTTGTAGTGAATACTGTGAATTCTTTATCGGTACCATCTACTTTGAAAGTAATATTAGCGCCATAACTCTTACCTATCCAGTTTCTTTGGATTTCTTTAGTGGATTCTGGCCAATCTAAATTATCTAGGTTATTTAGAAGTCTATCGGCAAACTTTGGTATATCCATAGACCACTGTTTCATATTCTTTCGAACTACTGGATAGCCTCCTCTTTCACTCCTACCATCTATTACTTCATCGTTAGATAGTACTGTTCCTAATTCTTCACACCAGTTAACGGGCATATCAATATATTTAGCATAGCCATCCATATATAGTCTTTTAAATATCCACTGGGTCCATTTGTAATAAGATGGATCTGCTGTTGATATTTCTCTATCCCAATCATAAGAGAAACCTAATTCTTTTAATTGTTTTTTGAATACTTTAATATTTGACTCGGTGAAGCCGCTTGGATGATTTCCTGTTTTAACGGCATATTGTTCTGCGGGTAGGCCAAAGGCATCCCAACCCATTGGATGTAAAACATTATAGCCTTGCATTCTCTTCATTCTTGATACTATGTCAGTAGCAGTATATCCTTCAGGATGACCAACGTGAAGACCTACTCCTGATGGATATGGAAACATATCTAGAGCATAATACTTTGGTTTACTAAAGTCTTTTGTATCGGTCTTAAATGTTTTATTTTCTTCCCAATAATCTTGCCATTTCTTTTCTGTCTTTCTAAAATTATACATTTTTGTTACCTCTTTTCTTTGCTGTATTAGTCTTTTTTGGGACATTTTTATCTTTAGGAGTATCTTTTACTTTAATAGCCTTTTTAGGAGTACTTACCATACCATGTTTTTGATAGTATCTACCCATTAGACCATATAGAATAATTATTAGTAGTATTATTATAAATATACCTACGATTAATTGCCACATCCATTTATCTAATAATTTAGATATTATTATATATGTTGTATCTATGATAAAGGTATTAACAAAAGCCGTAGCATAAATAAATTTCTTATAGTTTATTTTACTTTGATCTAATCGGTAGAGGCTAACTAAGTAATAGAATTCTACGGGTACTTTATTGGGATTATATTTAGTTTTCTTTCTTACAAAGATTAACCAATATAATATAAATACTCCAATATATACAATTAAGAATTCTAATAATATTTTTAGTATATCTTTCATAAATGCCTCCTTATATATCTATGTATTATACTATGATTTTTCTATATATTCAAGTAAATTTATAAATACATTTATATATTTTTTATCTAAACCTTTTCTTTTTAGTTTTCTTATTTTTATTCTTTTCTTTCTTATTTCTAAATCACTAAATAGTATCTTATCTAATTCTTCTTTTAAGTTGGTTCTTATTTCTAGATCAAATAAGATATTTTTTATTTCTTCATTTATTATTACATCTGATCCTACAAGTATATTAGTACCTTTGATATTTACTTTGATTTCTCTACCTACGATAGCATTATCTATTTTTATGATAAAGTCATCTCTATCATAATAAGTGCTATAACTTATTGTTTTATCTTCAATATTTACTTCAGTTATATTTCTAGTATTTTTAAATCTAAGTAAGTATGTTCTTCTGGATAATAAGTTCTTACCTTCTTCTCTTGAGATAATAAATGTATAATTATCTAATTCATACTGATAATTAAACTTAGTTATCATGTATAAGCCTTTTTTATAGTTATTAGAATAGCCATCATCTTCGTAGAAGGAATACTCACCATTATCTAGTGGATATATATTTAGTTCTAATATACTTGGTATATCTTCTTTAATATTTATACTTGTTGGTATGATAGAACCGGCTTTAACAAATACAGGATAGTCTTCATCACGATAGAAGTTATTATAGTATTTATTACCAGTATATTTTTTACCATTTAGGTAATCAAACCATATACCATTTGGTACATATATTTTCTTTATTGATCTTTTAATAACACTATTTTTTCTTTCAGTAATTGGGGCTACAAAGAAGTTTCTACAGAAGAAGTATTCATTCTTATATAGTGGTTCATCTATTATCTTAGGATAATCTATATAGAATGGTTTTACTAGTCCATGCCCAGTTTTATGATAGTTATAACTTTCACTATATAGATATGGTATTAGTTTATATCTTAAATTCATATAGTATATTATATTATTTCTAATGATACTATTCCATTTCCATGGTTCTCTTTTATAGTATACTCCGCCTTCACTAGCTAAGAGAAATATTGGTGAGAAACAAGAGAACTCAATATACCTTAAGTATAATTCGTCTTCTTCAATACCACCGTGATATCCACCAATAGGATGAGCTATAAAGGATAAGCCCATGTTATATCCTTGAGAATTATATCTTGGTAATAAATTTAATGTTGTCCAGTTTACTAAGGTTTTACCACTCCAAATAATAGGATATCTATGCATAGCTATATTAGCATTTCTAGATAGTGTTAATCCTCTTATATTTTTTATATTACTTAGTCCATGGTGATAGTGGTCTATCTTCCATAAATTTATTCTATCTAATGGATTATTATAATCAATACTATATACTGATACTCCAAGATTATTTAAGTTATTTATAAATATATTAAAATATATACCTATCTTATCATTAGATAATGGGATAAAATTTACTTTATCTAGATTAGTATAATTACTTATACAGTTATATTCATTAGTACCTTTATTTATATAACTAGTGGGATTAATTGTTACTCCTAGTTTTATATTATTGTTATTTAAATAACTACTTATATATTTTAAATCTATACTTGGTATTAATGTACTTCCATTATGCCAATAGTCTCCAAGTAGAAATACTGATATTGGAATATTATTTATATTGAATTTATTTACTAAATTAACTATATCACTAGTACTATAGTTATCGTTCTTATACCATATAGCTCCAAGAGCATATCTTGGTATTAGATTAGGATAACCTGTTAAAGTGAAATAATCTGTTAGACAGCCTTCAAAATCATTATTATACATAATTAGATATAAATCTTTTATATCCTTAGGTCTTTCTATGAAATTATCGTTTTCATCTAATACTAGAGACCCAGAATCATCTATTAGACATATTCCGTCTAAGGAATATAATCCTTTATCTAATATTATTTTATCTTTGATACTATCTATTGAATAATTAATGGCTCGCATATTTCTTATTTCTTTGCTACCTGCCTGCCATTCTTTATTGGTACCATTTATTACTGCTTTTATATTACTACCAAAAGTAGTTGATTTGAAATCACTATCTTTTACATAAGATAAAGTAAATATACCAGTATCTATTTGAATAAGAGTATTACTTTCAGTAATAGAATATGGTACTTTAGGGAAAGATCTATTTATTACTAAAGAAGTTGGTCTATCTTCAAATACACCATTAATACTATATTCTAATCTTATCATTCTAGGAGTTAATATTGTAAATCTATATTTATTACCTATAATATAAGATTCTTTATCACTAATTAATTTATTTTTACTATCTATATAGTAATTACTTACATTAGTCATAATATTCTTTCCTTTCTATTCTTTTTATCTACATATCTATTTTACTTTATAAGGCACCAAACTAGTGTTAATACCAAAATTTATTTTTCATTTTTCGCCTTTCCATGAATACTTATCTTCTCTTGGCGACTTTCGCCGCCCTTGCCCCTAACAGACTTCACCTGTTTGAGGGGTCCCTTACCAAGTTCTTCCTACCAAAGTTATCTCAAATTAACTGCTTACGCACTTAATTTGTACGGATTACTACTTGAGCCATCTCCTGACTCTATTCCCAGTTTAGAACTTAGAGAAAGGACTGGCACGGCCCCAAACGCAGAATACACAGTGTAGTTGAAGTACACATTGCCTACCGGATACACATACCACACATTGCTCGAGGTGCTGCAATAAGGGGTTAATAACCATCCACTATTGCTTCCATTATTTGTTATAATTGCTTTCATCCAGTTGTTTGAGGTACAAGTACTATTATTGTAATCGTATAGTGTTTTATCTTTACACTGATTTAAATCTGCCGCATAACCATAATCGCTTGGATATGCTAAGGCTATTTTTCCTGTCCATGTTGTTGGTCTACCTGTATATACTGTTGTTCCTCTTTCATATTCATATATTTCATTTGGATATACTCCAGTATCATTCCATCCCCCTAGATTATATGTTGTCTCTGCAATCATATTTCTTGTTTCATCATTTTTTATTCCTGTACTTGTAAAATCGCAGGCGGAGTAATTAACACCTTCATCAGTAAAACACATTCCTGATGCACTATTGTAATATAAACTATATCCTAAATAATTGCCTTCAGAATCTTTATCATTGTTATCGTTTATATAATAATCATCTGGATTAAGTAGTTTCATTAATCTTGCTGTAGTCCAGTCATTTTTACCAAAATTGCTTTCTGCACCAGTACTGGTGTCCTTATTGTCCCAAGAATATGTTCCTATTTGACTACCTCTTATTAATTTTAATTTCCCATCAAACACACCTATTATTCGCCATGTTTCACATGTACTAGATGTTTGATTACTATAGTCAGAACAATTAAAGTATATATAGTTATTTGGACTTGCTCCATAATATCTTATATTACCACCATCTAAATCAGTTGTAGTACCACCTAATCTATCATTCATAAGTGATACTGAAGGTGCTGTGTTATAAGTAATACTATTATTTGTTACTGTTGTCTTTGATGCAGTAGTATAAAGCTTGGTTATATATTCTGCGGCTGTTGGAGGCGGAGTATATGTATCAGTAACTAATGTTACTCCGCTAGGGACGACTAAGTCGCCACCATTTTCATAACCTAGTACTGTAGATAGTTCTATTGTTTTATTTGTACTATTTTTGTTTTCTAGATGTAGTTTGATATATTTCTTATCATTTTCTTCAATTGTACCAGTGGCTGGATCTTCTGATGTATCATACACTTTTACTGTAACTCCTGAAGTTGTTTGATAGGCTACGCCATATTTTACAGTACCTGGATTAGTGTTGGTAAGCATGTAATAGACATTACTTGAACCATTCGCAGGTATTGAAGCATAGGAATCGTCATTAATATATACATCAATACCGGTATCAGTCACGGTACCAATATAATTACTTAAAGCGTAAGTTTGATATAATTTTACTATTCCTAGTGAAATTGTAACTACTGATAAGGTAACTGAAGTAACAATTAACATTCTTTTTTTACTCATATAATCACTCTCTATTCTATAAATTAATTTTATCATAAAGATATATTTTATGCAATATTATTGTTATTAAAATTATTAATTCTCAGATAATTGATATGGATTACTTGAAGTACCATCTCCTACTTCTATGGCTAAATCTGAATCTAGAAAAACTACTGGGTGAACGCCGTAGGAGGCATATACATTACTAAGGCTATTTATATGGTTTGTTGAACTTATTCCCCAAGTACCATATGAACGAGCTGAATTTTGTGTTATTGTCCATTGGATAACACCATTATACATCCAATCACTATTTTTACATGATGTATTGTCATAATTGTATAAATTTTGTGTACAGCTACTTAAGTCTGCAGCATAACCATAATCTGATGGATATATTAGACCTATGTTACCAGCTCATGGTGTTGTTCTTCCTGAATATACTGTTGTTCCTCTTTCATAAGCATATATTTGGTTTGTAAATATTGTATTACTATTTTCATAGTCTAATATTGTAGATAGTTTTATTGTTTTGGATGTGCTATTGGTATTTTTTATTCGTAATCTGATATATTTTCTTTCGTTTTCTTCTATTGTACAACTTGGTAAATCTTTTGAGGTACTATAATACTTTTACTGTAACTCCTGAAGTTGTTTCATAGGCTACGCGCAATACTTTACAGTACCTGAGTTTGTATTTGTTAGCATATAATAGACACTATTTGAACTATTCGCAGGTATTGAAACATAGGAATCGTCATTAACGTATACATCAATACCGGTATCAGTAGTACTACCAATATAATTGCTTAAAGCATATGTTTGATATAACTTTACTATTTCCTAGTGAAATTATAATTACTAATAAAATGATAGAAATAACTATTACTATTCTCTTTTGATTCATGTAATCCTGCTCTATTCTACTCTATATGTAATTTTACCATAAAGTAGTATTTAATGCAAATGATTTATTACAAAAAAAGATACTCAAATGAGTACCTTTTAATTTAATTATTCAATAATGTTAGTTACTGAACCAGCACCAACAGTGTGTCCACCCTCACGGATTGAGAACTTAGTTCCATTTTCAACTGCGATTGGAGCTATTAATTCAACTGTCATAGTAACATTGTCACCAGGCATAACCATTTCAGTTCCTTCAGGAAGTGTAACAACACCAGTTACATCTGTAGTTCTGAAATAGAATTGAGGTCTATAGTTTGTAAAGAATGGAGTATGTCTTCCACCTTCTTCTTTAGAAAGTACATATACTTGTGCTTCAAATTTCTTATGTGGATGAACTGTTCCAGGTTTAGCAAGAACTTGTCCTCTTTCAACATCTTTTCTATCAATACCTCTTAATAATACTCCAGCATTATCTCCAGCTTCTGCATAGTCAAGTTGTTTTCTAAACATTTCAATACCAGTAACTACTGTTGATTTAGTAGGTTTTAATCCAACAATTTCAACTGTATCATTAAGTTTTAATTGTCCTCTTTCAACTCTACCAGTAACTACTGTTCCTCTACCAGTAATAGTGAATACATCTTCAATTGACATTAAGAATGGTTTGTCGTTATCTCTTTCAGGAGTTGGAATCCATTCATCAACTGCATCCATAAGGTCTTCAATAGCCTTAACATACTTAGGATCTCCTTCAAGAGCTTTAAGAGCAGAACCTCTAATGATTGGAGTATTGTCTCCATCAAATCCGTATTCAGTAAGTAATTCTCTTACTTCCATTTCAACTAGGTCTAATAATTCTTCATCATCAACCATATCACATTTGTTTAAGAATACAACCATTCTAGGTACACCAACTTGTCTAGCAAGTAAGATGTGCTCTCTTGTTTGAGCCATAGGGCCATCAGTTGCAGCAATAACTAGGATTGCTCCATCCATTTGAGCAGCACCAGTAATCATGTTTTTAACATAGTCTGCGTGTCCTGGACAGTCAACGTGTGCATAGTGTCTCTTTTCAGTTTGGTATTCAACGTGTGCAGTGTTGATTGTAATACCTCTTTCTCTTTCTTCTGGAGCTTTATCGATATTTGCATAATCCATGAATTCAGCTCCACCTTTAGCAGCTAATACTTTTGTAATAGCAGCTGTTAATGTTGTTTTACCATGGTCAACGTGGCCGATAGTACCAATGTTAACGTGTGGTTTTGAACGATCAAATTTAGCTTTTGCCATAATAATTTCCTCTCTTTCTTAATTTACATATTCTATTTTATCATATTATTATTATTTTTCAAGTATTTTTACTAATTTCCACCATTTTTTTTGATGATTTCATCAGCAATTGATTTTGGAACTTCTTCGTAATGATCTAGTTCCATTACATAGTTACCTCTACCTTGAGTAGAACTTCTTAAACTTGTTGCATAACCGAACATTTCAGCTAGTGGTACCATTGCAGTAAATGCAATAGCGTTTCCTCTAGCTTCTTGGCCTTGTGGTTTACCACGTCTTGCAGTTAAGTCGCCAATTACAGCACCAGTGTATTCATCTGGAGCAGTAACTACTACTTTCATTATTGGTTCAAGTAATACTGGTTTACATTTGTTTCTCATTTCTTTAACTGCAAGTGAAGCAGCTATTTTAAATGCCATTTCTGATGAGTCTACATCGTGGTATGATCCATCAAATAATGTAGCTTTAACATCTACCATAGGGTAACCTGCCAAAATACCAGTTTGCATTGCTTCTTGAAGTCCTTTATCGATAACCGAAATGTATTCTCTAGGAACTACACCACCAACGATGTTATCAACAAATTCATAACCTTTTTCAGGATTTGGTTCAAATCTAACCCAAACATGTCCATATTGTCCACGTCCACCTGATTGTTTAATGTGTTTACCTTCACATTCACCCATTTGAGTAATTGTTTCTCTGTATGCAACCATTGGGGCACCAACAGTAGCTTCAACATTAAATTCTCTTCTCATTCTATCTACGATAATATCAAGGTGTAATTCACCCATACCAGAGATAGTTGTTTGACCAGTTTCTGGATCTGTATGCATTCTAAATGTTGGATCCTCCTCTGCTAATTTTTGAAGAGCAATTGCCATCTTTTCTTGGTCAGCTTTTGTTTTTGGTTCAACAGCCTGAGTAATAACCGGTTCTGGGAATTCCATACCTTTCATTATTACTGGTTTCTTTTCATCACATAAAGTATCAGCAGTTGTAGTATTTTTAAGACCTACAGCAGCACCGATTTCACCAGCATATATTTCTGGAATTTCTTCTCTGTGATTAGCATGCATTAATAATATTCTACCAATTCTTTCCTTAACATCTTTAGTAGAGTTAAGTACATAAGAACCGCTCTTTAAAGTACCTGAATATACTCTAAAGAATGTTAATCTTCCTACGAATGGGTCAGTAGCAATCTTAAATGCTAATGCAGTAAATGGTTCTGAATCTGATGGATGTCTTAATACAACATTACCTTTCATATCAGTACATTCAATTGATGCGACATCAGTAGGAGCTGGTAAGTAATCTACCACAGCATCAAGTAATAACTTAATACCCATATTACCTAAAGCAGTTCCACACATAACTGGGAAGAACTCTGCTTTTAATACACCTTTTCTGATGGCTTTCTTAAGTTCTTCTACAGTAACTTCTTCACCATCAAGATATTTCATCATTAAATCTTCATCAAAATCAGCAGCAGCTTCAATTAATATATTTCTATATTCTTCTGCTTTAGCCTTCATATCTTCAGGGATCTCGATTTCAGTATAATTTTCTTCTTGTTTGCCATCAAAGTGATATGCTTTCATAGTAACTAGATCAATTACGCCGTTAAAATCTGATTCAGCTCCGATAGGAAGTTCCATAGCAGCAGTATTTGCTCCTAATCTATCTTTGATTGTACCTAAACTAAAATAGAAATCTGCTCCCATTTTATCCATTTTATTAGCAAATATAATTCTAGGTACACCATATTCATTTGCTTGTCTCCATACTGTTTCACTTTGTGGTTCTACACCAGCTTGAGCATCAATAAGTAAAACAGCACCATCTAATACTCTTAAACTTCTTTGAACTTCAATAGTAAAGTCAACGTGTCCTGGAGTATCTATAATATTAAATCTATAACCCTTCCAGAATGCAGTAGTAGCGGCACTAGTAATTGTAATACCTCTTTCTTGTTCTTGAGCCATCCAGTCCATTTGTGATTCACCATCATGAGTTTCACCAATCTTATGAATCTTATGTGTATGGAATAGAATTCTCTCAGTACAAGTTGTTTTACCTGCATCAATATGGGCCATGATTCCAATGTTTCTAGTATGATCTAAGCTTATTTCACGAGCCATAATTCATTTTCCTTTCTTACCATCTATAATGAGCAAATGCTTTATTAGCCTCTGCCATCTTGTGTGTATCGTCTTTCTTCTTAACTGAAGCACCTGTTCCGTTAGATGCATCAATTATTTCATTAGCAAGATTTTCAGCCATAGAATGACCATTTCTTAATCTTGCATATTGAGCAAGCCATCTGAATGCTAGTGCTTGTGCTCTATCTGGCTTAACTTCTACTGGTACTTGGTAGTTAGCTCCACCAACTCTTCTTGATTTAACTTCAAGAGCGGGTTTGATGTTATCCATAGCCTTGTTAAATACTACCATAGCATCTTCTCCAGTTTTTTCTTTGATTATATCAAAAGCATCATATATAATGTTTTGAGCAGTTCCTTTTTTACCATCTTTCATGATATGGTTAACTAATTTAGTAACTACTTTTGAATTATATATAGGATCTGCTAAAACATCTCTTTTAGTAGCTCTTCTTTTTCTCATAATTTTTATATCCTCCCTTCAATATTATTGATTTTTATTTTTTGTCTCTTTTAGCACCGTATTTGCTTCTACCTTGCTTTCTGTTTTGAACTCCAGCAGTATCTAAAGTACCTCTAATGATGTGATATCTAACACCGATTAGGTCTTTAACTCTTCCACCTCTTATTAAAACAACACTGTGTTCTTGTAAGTTGTGGCCAATTCCTGGAATATAGCAAGTAACTTCCATACCGTTAGAAAGTCTTACTCTGGCATATTTTCTTAATGCTGAGTTTGGCTTCTTAGGGGTAATAGTACCAACCCTAGTACATACTCCTCTTTTTTGAGGTGATACTTGGATTGTTTGTTTCTTTTGAATACTATTTTTACCAACTAATAATACTGGAGATTTACTCTTTCTATTTTTCTTAGTTCTTGACTTCTTAGTTAACTGATTAATTGTAGGCATAATCTCACTCCTTTCTTACACATATCCTGGTGTTTCATATTCTTCCTTAAATTTAAGTTTTGTCCATGACAAAACCTAAACTCGCAAGTGATTTAATTATAATATTAATGTCTATACCCTCATTTAACATATTTTTAGCTATTTCAATATTTCTCTCATTTTTTCCTTCAGATATTCCCTCTGCTTTTCCTTCTTCTCTACCTTCGGCTTTGCCTTGTGATAGCCCATCTCTATATCCTTGATCTCTTAATGCCCACTCTTTATCGTATGCTTCTCCTACTCCTCCTTCAAAACTTACTTCTTCTGCTTCCTTTACATATTCGTCCATTATATTCTCTCCTCCTAAGTCATTTAACTTATCTAAGTCCATCTCTACTAACGCTAATATATATTTCCCTTCTTCACTTAGACTTTTCATGCCTTTAGTATACCATTTCTTCCTTAGGTTTGGTACATATATTTGAACAAATATTAGCTTATTACTTAATCCTATATTATCATCATTTGTTACTGTGTATATATCTACTATCTTATCATTACCCTTAAATGCAAAGTTATTTAAATTAAATTGTATTACTTGAGTATATTGATAATTCTCTTCCCCTCTTCTTATTTTCTTTGAATATAGTCTATGAGCATATTCCATATTTCTTTCTAATACTTCCAGACTACTATTATTATTTACTTCTATATTTAGACTTGTATCAGAAAGTAAGGCAACATAATCACATCTTTCTCCTTTATCACTTTCATTATTCTTATCTAATTCATTTTTAGCTAAACATATATTATTTAAGATATCTTCATATTCTACATCTATAAAATATGATAAAAACTTAGCCGAGTACTTAATCCTATTTTCATTTTGAAACATAGCTTTAAGCATTGTATCAGATAATATACTTATCTTTTGTCCTTTCTTAATATTTCTTGATAATTTTAAAACATACTCTACTCATTATCTAATTCTAAATCATGTAATGTCTTAAATTTATATCCTTTAATTCCAACCATAACATCACTTTCCTTTCTTTTTTTCAGTTGGTGATGATGTTATAACAAAGAACTATTAATTAAACAAATCGTACTTTTTACAAAAGAAAAGAAAAAAAGATCTAAATTAATCTTTTTCCCTTAGTCAATTATTTAAATTGATAACTATTTACTATATAGAAATATAAATATTCACAAAAATTACAATTCATCTTTTATCATAG
>ERZ773147.1906-NODE-1906-length-19988-cov-10.342347_pt1 | contig 19988 bp, 20 predicted proteins | sample MGYA00580851_ERZ773147 | MGnify/ENA primary metagenome ERZ773147 (study PRJEB29015, sample SAMEA2737818) | human gut metagenome | biome: human gut; feature: human-associated habitat; material: faeces | place: China | collected 2012 ... | reverse complement strand
GATGCCAAAACGGTCACCCGTGAGGAAGTGTTGGGTTCGAGTGCTGTGGACAATGCTCCACCAAACGTAAAGCCGTTTACCTGAAAGGGTAAGCGGCTTTTTCTTGTATCTACGTGCTTTTTGGCGCCTAAAAGTGAAACGAATTCACTTTTGCATATTGATAATGAAACGTGTGGGAGGCCCCCTTTTCAGTCATTTGTAGCAAGTTTGTAGCAGATCTGTAGCAAAATTCGGAGAGAAATGGCAAAATGGCCTCAGAAACCCAATTTTTGCAGATTTTTGGATATAAAATTTTATCCTTGAATTTTGTACAGAATGACGATGGCGCTTTTCATTCGGATTCTGATGCCGTACAATAAAGGAAAAGATCATGGATGAAAGGAGAAATCGCTGTGCGCTACACCATCCGGCATTTTGATTTGCCACTGCTTACCTTTGAAGCAAACATGGACAGTGCAGATACTGACCTCCATATTATAAAGGTCTACGAAGAAAACCGTTCCTTTTTACCTTTGAACCTGACTGTATCAGAAGATGGTGTAGAACGCTGGCTGCGGCATCGCACAATTCCGAAGAACCGAGCGTATGTAGATGCTCTGCTCTCTAAGGTGGGGCTTTCTATGAATCGACCGCTTGGAATTATTGCAGCCAATAAAGGTCTTTCACTCAATGATTGCTTTTGGGTAGATGCAGAGGGCTCCGGTGACACCTTTGAAAAAGTAAATCTTTACGATAACCGATTCAGTCAGGTGCTGGCAGCAATCGCCTTTACAGGATATGGCAGCAGCATACGAACTTCGCTTGCGTCCTGCCCGGAGTTCTCGACCAACGGGATGCTGCCAAAATGCTGGCGCAGACAAAACGGAAAAATCTATCTTTATAAAGGTGGCACGTCAGGGTTCAGCAATTTTGGATTTGAACCGTACTCGGAACTGTACGCCTATCAAGTTGCACAGGTGATGGGCGTGAATGCGATTCGCTACACCCTGACAAAAGATCTGAAAAAGACGCTTTGTTCCAAGTGTGAGCTGTTCACCAGCAAAGAGTATTCTTATATTCCCATCGGACAGCTTGTGTCCAAAGGTGGAATAAAAGCAATTTTTGCGTATTATCAGACGTTAGGTCAGAACTTTGTGGATGCGCTGGAAGATATGCTGGTCTTTGATGCGATCATCTGCAACACTGACCGCCACTATGGAAATTTTGGTGTGCTGGTAGATAATAAGACCAACACGATTGCGGCACCCGCACCGCTGTTTGACCACGGAAACTCGCTGTTCAGTCTGGGCGGAACGGATCTTTGGGACAACCAGAAAGCATTTGATGAATATGCCCGCACACTGCTTCCACTTGCATACGATGATTTCTTTGCAGCTGCAAAGAGTGCAATGAAACCTCGTCACCGTACAATGCTCCATAAGCTGCTGGATTTCCATTTTGACCGCAGAGCGACACGTTATAATCTGCCGCCAAATCGCTTGAAGATGATCGAAAAAGAGGTACAGCGCAGAGCAAGAGTGCTTTTAGGGTAAAAAGTGGGGCGTTGGCATCGACCACAATGGCTACGCTAACCGGTATAAAATCGAATGCGACGGTTTGACCATTCTGGATTTGAACGCTCCCGGTTACACGATGCTGCATTGGCTGACGATTCTTTTGGAGAACCGCGAATTCGATACTTCTGCCCCGCTGGCCGCAGAAGCCAAAGAATACCTGATGAACACTTTTCACCTCGACTATAAGTCTGCAGATATCATCATTGGCTACAGGGCAGAGGACAGCTATTTTTCCTTTGCATCTGATTTTATCAACGGCGCAATCTCTTACCGCCAGTTGTGCAATGCCATGCGCTTGGGCAAGCTGGGGCAGCAGTTCGTGCTGAAAAGCAAAGCGGCCTTTGAACAGCTGGAATTTCTCGGCTATGAGACCGCAGACTCTAAAGAATGGTATAAGAAAAAGGCCTTCCGTGACCAGACAGCCCGCCGCCAATATCTTGACGTGGAGCGCAACCGCCGTCAGAGGGGAGACCTTTATATTACCACGATTCTCGACGAGGAGATGAAGCCCAATGATCCACGCTTACGATAAAAGCTATCTTTCTGCTGCACAGAAAAATCTTGCCCGGATGTTGGATTATCTTGTCAACGATTTGCATTATCCGTTGGAGACGGCATGGCAGTGGTTTCTTATCAGTAAGATGGCTTTTCGGTTTGAACAGGGGGATTGTTCTGTGTTGGTGGGCTTGTCCGGTGTAGAACTTGCCCGCGCTGTACTGGAGCAGGCGGGCGAAGTCGTACCTATGCAGAAACCCTCGTATGCCTACGACCGCAGCCCGGAATACTGGACAGGCTGGGCTCTTGCCTATTACCAGTGGCTGACCAGTTTGTGCTTTGCGGAGATTGAACAGGCAGTGTCTATCACGAAAGTGCGGCTGCTGTATACGCCCTACCACGAGATGGATGTACGGCAGTTTGCAGACAAGATGAACGAGTTGTACCGTGCGGCAAAGCCGGAAACAAACCTGAAAGCTATGCGCACATTGGCCGGATTGAGCCAATCGGAACTGGCAGGACAGGCTGATGTGTCTGTGCGTACCATCCAGCAGTACGAACAGCGACAGAAGGACATCAACAAAGCACAAGCAGAAACGCTGCTTCGCCTTGCGCGTGCGCTGAATTGCAACGTGGAGGATCTGATGGAGAAAGTTCCACCGCTGAATTTTAAATAAGAATGAAGCGATGAGACCTGACACAGATTGTGCAAACAAAAAAGAAAGCTGCCATCCATGAGAGAAAGATTCTCACGGATCGGCAGCTTTTCTCTTTGAAGTTGTTATGCCTTCGTTGTGGTCAGAACTTCATCATTGACCAGCTGATTGGCCTTATCAAATGCTTCGATCATCTGGGTCGCTTTCGGATGGAGATAGACTTCATCCAGCGTTTTGGATTTGGGCGTGTGCCCGACAGCGCGTTTCAGGATATCCTTGTTGACGCCTGCGCGGTCACAAAGGCTGGCGTAGGTATGGCGGGTGGTGTAGGGCGTATAGGTGGCAAGCTTCCCGGCAAACTCCGGTTTGCGCTTACCATTTTCGTCGTAAGGATTCGGCTGGATGCCGATTTCCTCCAGGAAAGGATAGAATTTGCGGTTACGCCAGTTCTTTTCATTCCAGAAACCGCCTTTTCCATTGGGAAAGAGCGGACCGTTTTCCACAGAGGTGGCATACGCATGTTCAAAAACCGGGATGCCAAAGTCGAGAATGGGAATGATGCGGTTGCGTCCGGCTTCGGTCTTGCAGCCGCCGATCAGATAAGCACCGGATTCCGTGCGGTGAAAATCTTCGTGTTTGAAGTGCAGCAGCTCATAGATACGCACTCCGCAGGCCAGAAGAGCAATTACCATCTGCCCGGTGGGCGTGTTCTTCTGGCTCAGGATCAGCGTCACCTGTTCGTCCGTGAAAATCTCGCGTTCCGGAGATTTGCGTCCTTCGACTTTCAGGACAGATGCAAGGTTGGCATCCACGACACGCCAGCCAATGGCTGTGCGATACAGCTTACTGATAAGAGTACGCTCTTTTTCCAACATACTTTGAGACAGGCCGTTATCGGCCATCTTGTCTAAGATGTTTTGAAAGTCCTGCGCATAGAGGGCGGCAATTTTGAAGTGCCACAGCGGACGGAGATATTTCCACGCAATGTCATAGAGCTCGCGAGCCTTATCGGACCGGCCCTTATATTCACGGGACTCTTTGAACATCCGGAAGCAGTCCTGCAGGGTAGAGTCCTGATAGGGTGTGGCCGGACGCTTCATCATCTCTGCGCGGACAGCTTCTGCTTCTTCACGGGTGACGTAGGTGCCAACAGTCTTCATGACTGTAATTCCGGTGTGAGGATCAGGAATCGGCATTCGGAGCAGCCATGGTTTCCGGCGTGTTCCGGACATTCGTGTGATGCTGCCATTGCCAGACGAGGCTTTCAGCCGGGGCGATTCTCGTTTGGCTGGAACGGCAGGTGGAGCTATTGCACCGGGGGATGGCGCTGTGCCAACGGGATGCCCGCAGGCAGAGCAGAATTTAGCGGTATCTGAGATTTGATGACCGCAATTTTCACAGAACATAAATCTGAACCTCCTATTGATTTAAACTTCCTTCAAAAATGCCCCCGGCATCTGGAGGATGCCGAGGGCGGATGGTCGAATTAGTTGCGGGTGCGGGAGAGCTGGTACTCCAGGCTCTGTTCAGCCGTGAGCCCCTTCTGGAGAAAGCGGATCACATTGGGGTAAAACACGTAGATACGTGATCCGTTCGGTACGTGACTTATGTAACCGGCGGCTACGAGATTGCGGAGACCGTGGTATGTTATATCATAACCTTCGCTCCGTGCACGGCGTGCCGCACCGGTTAGTGTAAGAAAATCCTGTTGCTTATCAATCATAATTTTTCCCTCCTTTCGCAAAATGATGGAAAGCACAGGTGGCTTTTCATAATAAGCATATCTTTTTGAGATATAGGACTCTTAAAGGGCGATTAAGGGTACCAGGGAAGATCTGGCTCCTTTGAGAAGTCATAACGCTCCAAAGAATGTAAATCAGGTTGTACCACCTCATATTGGGCGTTTAAAGGGGGAACGACATAGCCACAGTTAAAAAATAGACTCTGGTCACGCAACGGAACACCATCACAATCGATGTATCCACAATCGCCGGAGTGGCAACATGGAGGCTCTGTAAAGTAAATTGGAGCGCCCATAGTTGAAAGCAGATCAGCGTACTCGGGAGAAACAGGGTTTTCAAAAAATCCATCCGGGATGTTCATGACAAATCCTCCTACTTGTTTATTCAATAATAGATGTCGGAAAGTTGATGCTTACCTGAATACAGTCGGAGCTGGGTTGGAGCGAGTCTCCGATGTACGTGAAATCGGATAACAGAAGGCACTGACCGACCTTCAGCTTTTTAAGAAGCTCGACCGTTCCGGAACGCCGAACTGGTTCGGCTAGCATCTCGGAACAGGCTCGAATTTCCGTGAGCGGCGGTTTGAAGAAAAGCTTGGTTCCAGTCTGACTCAACGCTAACTGCTCATCTGGAGCAAAGCCCTTCAGGGATTGTGAGATTAACATAGAACCGATTGAAAACTTGCGGCCTTCTGTGATAATTCGGTTCAGAACCGTGCCGCGACCAAGCCTAAGATTCTGCACTTCATCGACCATGATAACGATGGGAATCTGCAGCGCACGAGCGGAGCAAAACCAATCGTATAACAGAAGTTCTGCCAAGGTAGTCCTGATTGTATCAGGATAGCTGCTCACATCAAAAATATGTATATGAGGCGAAATCGGAAGGGAAGAGCTTCCGTTTTGGCGGCGTTCAAACACATCATGCTGGAGAAGCGGCTCCAGTCGATTTCCCAACATGCGGACATTTGCAGAAGTGGAACTTTTCAATGCCTTAAGAATGCTTGGGAAGATATGGGGACAAATTTCCCGGCGCTCCACAATCGTTTTGACCTCGGCTGTGAGCGATGCAATTTGAGCAGGGCCAAAACGATTATTTTGTCCAATGATCTGGCAAAGACCATAGGCCGTGTCATAGGGGGACTCTGTATTGCTTCCACAAGGTTTAGGATTGAGAATGTCGGTGGCCACAGGTTCATTGTAGAGATCATGCCTGATTGCCAGTGCCTCAAATTCAGAGGACAACGGTGGGCAAATGTGATCAGGCGACAAAGTGTGTCCAAGGTCCAATGCGAGCAAGGGGGTTCTTTGCTTAGCGAATTGAATTGCCATGCATTGCCCCGCCGTGGATTTTCCGCTGCCGCTTGATCCAGTAAGGAATATACTGGAAGGATCAACTCCGGGGTGAAGTTGAAGGTGGACCGGGAATTTTTCAGCACCTTCCTGATACGTGCCAAGGAATGCCTGGATTTCTGGCCTTGAAATCATAAGATAACCTCCTTTAGGTTGAAATAGTTGTAATGTCACGACGACCATATCCATTCACAAAGCTGCGATTAATTGATCGAAGCCTGACATTTTTGGAATGCCCGGTAGAGAGCCTGAGCGTCTTTACAATAGAGCTCGAAAGAATGCCAGCTTCAGTCAGCTGAGCCAGAACGTCAGATGTAAGAAATTCCGGCATGTGCTTTGCAGCCAAACGTTTCACAAGATCAAGGGTGAGATAGAGCGTATACTCATCATATAGTACCTCCTTTTCTTTGCAATAAGTCTCGTCTAAGTCATCAATGTCCCGGAATCGGATGGTCTGTTCGCGTGCAGCTGCATAAAGGGCATTGCGGAAGCAATCCGATGCGGTTGTGTTTAGCATAGAATCCCACCGGGAAGGATAGTGATCGAAGGCGGTTTTATAAGCATCTCGAACCTTTTCTTCGGATAAAGACGCTTTTTGAGAAAACGTCCAGCAAATGATTTCGCTTACAGCACGTAAAACGGCAATTTCCTGACAAAAACTTGATCCTTCCATTCTGTCACGTTCCTCCTTATATGCGCGATACACGCGGGAATCAAATTCGTTTGGATTGCCCTCTACCAAGGAAATCAAATCACCCCATGTTATAGAATCTACACCGGTAGTAGCGGAGCAAGCCTCTGCCGGATTTAACTGGATCGGAATGCAATGCTCACGAATCTCCGGCGTCAATTCTTTTGCCTGAACAATGTAGATCGAACGACTCGTGCTTCCCTTCTCGGCTTCATCGGAGAGGTAATCATAATTCGTAGCTTTCTGATACCGGTTGGACGCAAATCCACCACGGACATGGATGAGCAAGTCGTCTCGATGATGGTTCAGCTGCTTTTTAAGCTCGGCGAGCTTGCAATTGAGAGTGATCTCTGTTGTGATCGAAAAACTCTCAGAGATCACAGCAAACGGCTTAGTCGGCTGCATGTCTTCAGGAAGACGTGTCTTCAAGAAGGATAATCCGATGACCGCGGCCATCATCATCTGGTCTTCGGATGTCAGAGCATCAGGACGAAGAATCGGACTATCCAGCGGCGCCTCACATCCTGCCGACTCTTTGAAAAACCATCTTGAGGCGTTGATATTCCACCCAGGTATAGGTTGAAAATAGATCTCCAGCTTACTCAAAAGCTGCGCAACGAGCATATAAAACAACCGGGGACCATCTTTTCCACAGCGGAGTGTGCCGCCACTTTTGTAAAATCCTTGAATCAAAGCGTTCTGCTGAAATTTGTCATCGGCAACACGGAAGCCTGAAAGAGTTCCGTTAGGAAGTCTGTACTGGACTTCAATGCTCTTAGAGCCGTCCCGTGGATCGATCGCATATCGAGCAGAGAACTCTGTACAGTCTGACACGGGCTTGACAACCTTGTAGAATTCTCCAAGATTGTTTTCCTTAATGAGGTAATACTTTCCATCGGGGAATTTTGCGAGATTCTCTGTTTTATATGCGGTAAATTCTCGCAGGTAAGCGCGATTAGCTGCTTTACAAAGCGGATTCTCCCTTTGCTGCTGTAGAGACTGGTTCGCACTTTTCAGAGCAACGTTTTCCTGCTGCAGAGCAGCGTTTTGCGCCTGCAGCATGTTTACTGTCGATAAATCTACATAATTGCCACCTCCAAATGTGACAGCTGGCTGCGGAACTTGCGGCGCTTGATAGATGCTCATGCCATACATCTCCCTTTTTCTATATTTAGTTTTCAAGGATCAACTGCTACGTTTCCTTCGTAGCAAGGTGCCGGTGCCTCAAGGGCTATGCTGTATTGTAGATCATCGTTATACCTCCTGCCGGTTATGTGTGTTAGGCATCGAGTGAGCCTGGTTTGGCTCAGTCCCCGGAGCGCCTCCGGTGACTGTATTATATCAGATGATTTATATGAATATAATCCACAGCAAAAAATAACGTGTAATGATATAAATATATATTCAATTTGATTGAAAGTGGTAATTAAATCGCTGAAATGAATATAATAAAATTGTTTATTTGAATTTAGTGATTCTTATGAGAGGGAAGGACGACCTGAAATGAAAAAAGTCTAGAATATAACTATCGGCATGACAAACGACATTTAAATGCTGGAGCAAAGAAAGCGGAGATGATAAAAAACAAAGGTTCTCGTTCTTCAAGAGAATGGGAGTGCTTTACAATTAGAAGAAAGACATAATACGTTATGGAGCATGGACAGCTAGGTTACGGTTAGGATATCTTTTTGATATAGGACTTTGCACAGCTGCAGGTGGAAAGGAATCAATAACTGACCTTCTTCAGCTCAGGAGGAGTTGGCGAAGCGCTGGGGACGATATGGCAATATTTAACTATTCTACTGTAATTTGTGTTGAATGAATACTGAACTTTGTAGATCACATAGGAAGGCGAACTTAAGTGAGTCTCAATTAAGATATAAAGCATCTTGGCATTTTGTAAGAAATGCGGTATTCTAAATATAAAGTGATCAAATAAACAGGACCAGGTTGAAGAAAGGCAGCTTTTATGGACGCGGAAAAATTTATTGAACGTATAAATGAAGCTGAAAAGGTATTGAAGTATACATTTCGGCTAGAGCTTGAGGATGATGGCGCGGATGATTTGGGAAAATCACTGATAGAGAGGTCTGCGTGTCAGGCGTATAAGATGTTTGAGCCACTTATTGCTGACAGATGGAGCGGTCACCCTTTTTTAACAAACCGGATGCTCTTGAAAGACTCATTGTGTTACGAAAAAAGAAAGGAGTTGGAGGAAAAAATAAAGGAATCAGATGAAAAAACAAAGGAACATGATGAAAGAATAAAAAAACTCGATGAAAGAATAAAGAAACTTGATGAAATAATAAAGAAACCTGATGAATTTGATGAAAAAATAAAAAATATATTGGTAAAAGATGCGATTGCAAGTATTTACTGCATGGTACGAGAGATAATAGGAGAGGAAGATAGGATAACTACCTATGCAGCAGGTGAATATGCCTATTTTGATGAGAAAGCATTTGAAGAAGAGGATGAGGAAGAGAAAGAAAAGTATGCGAATGAAAAAAAGAAAAAGAAGAGAAAAATCTAAGCAAATTTACTACGGGAATGGATGACCTTCTGGTAAGAGAAAATTATAAATTTTCAGAAAAAGGGTCATTGATACTTGAAAAAGGTCATATTGAATCCGATAGATCGGATATTTTACGCAGCCGAAATCGGGCATTAACAAGAAGCATAACTGGACTCGACAATAAGCTTGCAGGTTTTCCTGGATATAACCCTTTTATTACGAACAAAGAAGTGAAAGTAAAATCAACAGACGTAAAAGAGGGAAAAGTAATAACAATAGAGAAAATAGAAAATAGGCCATATCTAAGGATCAGTGATTTGGATATGGCAGCAATTTTTAGAAGATCATCATCAAGATGGAATGTGATAGGTAAGATTGCTGGGACTAGTAATAACGATACTATTGATATAAAATATTTATGTGAATTAAATGGCCTATGTAAATCGTTAAACAGTATGGATTCTATAGAGCACATGACGCGGGCTGATAAATTATATGTTCAGATCAAAATTGAAAAATTATTAAACTATAGTGCTTTAGTATGTCTCTGGAAAAATATTTGCGAGCTTGCAGACTCGGAATATAAAGTTTTATTTTATGATAAAGAATCAGTCAAAATGTTAAGTGATTGCTTTGCGATGGATAATGTGATTTATCGTGCTGATTTTTTGAATATGGAATTTGAGTCACTAAAGGACTATGAGGAACTTCAAGAAAAAGAAAAAAATCGTGTGATGGATACATGGAAGACAGAGATTAAAGATTGTTTGATGAAAACTATTATGCGACAGAATGAAGAAAAAGAAAATCTTACTCTTAATCATTGGAAAGATGTTTATAAAGAAGATGTAGACATTTGGGCGAATTGGGCGTTCCCGTTGTTTTCTTCATGTTTCTGCGTTGTGTTAAGTAAGAATATTTTACATAAAAGATTAAATGGTGAAAAAAAGCTGCAACAGATGATTCGCATTATGTATGAGGAGCTATCTGAATACATTAATACAAATGATGTGAAGCTGGAAACAATGATAATGGATGAAAATGATTTTAAAGTGTTGGCAAAAAATGAGATTATGCTAAGAGCTTTTTCGGAATATGTACGTCAAGCACTTGAAACAATCCATAAAATAAAAATGCCAATAACGCTAAAAGAAATTGATGCAATGATGCCGAAGAAAAAACAAAATTTCTATCTAAAATATTCAAAGATTCAGTTTTTGAGAAGAAATGAAGAAGCGCTGGGTAGCAATATAAATGGAATAACTTTGTAAGGCCATTGTAAATCCTACACTTCTGAAAAAATTTGAGCGTTAAATATTTCCTAAAGTCATGAAAATAGGAATTTACAAGCAAAATTTTTTTGAAAGTGTAGGAACAAGAGACACATAATAGTATTTTGACATAAATTCAGGGCGATCACGCAAGTGGTCGCCCTTTCTCTGTATCTGGTATGATTTGACCTTCGGCAACATTATAGTAACCCACCAAAGGAGGATTTGCCGTTATGTTTGATTGCTATGACACTCTGATCACTCCAGAAGAAGTCGCTGATATGCTGGGATGCGGTATGAACACTACCTATAAGCTTTTGAAGTCTGGAAAGATAAAGGCCATGAGGATCGGCCGATCTTGGAGGATTCCTAAGAGAGCGGTACAGGAATATATTATACAAGAATCCCACCTGAAATCAGTTGGGTGGTAACATGAAAAAGCCCACATGGATGATGTTCCATGTGGGTTTTCTATTGCCTGAAAGTAGTGCTTGATGGAGTGATGTACATACGGGTAATCCAATGTTAATGCTAAATAATGTATAGAGCAGAAGGAAGGTGAAAGTTAATCTTTATTAATGACACTAACATTAGGATAAAGCGGCTGAATGGAATAGTTGTAGTACAAACAGTCGCACAAGAGCAGCCGAATGTGTAGTGTATATACATTTGGCTATTCTTGCTAGGAGGGGGAGGCGGATGCCGTCATAAATAATATTTTATTCTATAAATTCTCATCTATATTTTCAATAATATTAATTTATCTTTATGAAATATATGAATAGAAAGAAGGTGCTTATAATGGGAAATATCTTTAGTATACGATTGACAGATGAAGATAAAATTCATCTACAACAGAGAATGGATGAAACTGGTAAAAATGCAACAGAAGTATTTAAGAGCGCAATCTATTTTACCAAAATAGATGCAGACCTTGTTGATGAAATTATATCTAATATTGGATATTATGCGAGTGAAAAAGATTTGGAAGGGATAAAAGAGGAGGTTCATAGATATGTGTTATATCGAACTCAAAAATGAGAAGTATGAAACTTTGGAAGATTTAAAACGGTTACTGCATTATATTCTTAGATTAGATAAAACAGCAGAAGATAGTCAAAGAGCGAATACTATAACAAATACCTTAGCAGGTTGTCAGCCAGCGATGATTCCCAATGAATATTTGTGTGATCCGAGTTCAGTTTATCATCTGATGCTTTTTGAAGTCAGGAGAAGACATAAAGGTATTCCGCAGTTTGCAAAACACCGCATTGTTTCCTTCGCAGCAACAGATTGTATTTTGCCACAGGATGTAGTATCTCTAGCAGAAAGAATAGCAAGTATCTATGCGAAGAAAGGTTATATTACAGCCTATGGAATTCATGCGGATAGATTTAATGTACATATTCATTTTGCAGTTTGTGCAGTATCGTTTCAAACACAAAATATGTTTCATATTCAATGGGAATCTGAGTGGAATATGCTTGTAACGGTAACAAATCAATGGAAATCTGAGTTTGACGAGATGCTTCAAAATAATATCCAAATGAGGCAGTCAAGAGAAGCTGCATTGTATGGCGATGATATCGTTCGATACGGAAGCATTTCTCTGACAGCAAAAGGTCAAATGAATCAGAACAAAAAATCAAAGCGCAAATAAGAAGGGAGAATACAATGGATAAGTTTGATGAAAAAGTTATCGGCTACGAATCTACGAAAGAGATTCTGCGTCAGATTCTGGATATTCTAAAAAGACCGGAGGTTTATAAAAGAAAGGGCATTTCTATTCCAAGAGGGCTGCTGATGGAATCTGATCCTGGTCTTGGAAAAAGTCTGCTGGCATCTATCCTGATGGAGGAATCTGAACGAAAGCCCTTTGTTTTTCGTAAAACCAGTCAGGAAAACAGTTTTCTGGATGAATTAAGGGCTGTATTCGCTATGGCAAAGGAGGACGCACCTAGTATACTGCTCTTAGAAGATTTGAACCTCTATGTAGAATCGAATTCTCCCTATGCGCCGGAATGGGCTTGTCTGCAAGCCTGTATTGATGATGCAAAGGATACAGATCTTTTTGTGATTGCTACTACTAACGATACAAGGTATATGCCACCATCCTTGTTGAGACCGGGTAGATTTGATTATGTGATCTATCTGCAACCTCCGATTGGAGAGAATGCAGAGAACATTGTCAGCTACTATCTCAGGGATAAAGATTTGGCAAAGGATGTGCTGATCTCGGATATCGTCAAGGCTATGCCCAAGGTAAGCTGTGCTACGCTGGAAACGGTAATGAACCTTGCTGCGCTGAATAGTGTCTATCAAGGTCATGAGCACATCCAGAAGGAAGATATCACAGAAGCTCTTCTTCAGGTGGTATATAAACTCCAAAAGACGGATAAGGAAACCGACTCCACAGAGTTGCAGAAGATTGCAGTACATGAAGCTGCCCATGCAGTGGTCGGAGAAGTTCTTCACCCCGGAAGCATTGGAATTGTCACGGTTCGCGGAAGCCAAGGTGTAATCGGTGGTATGGCAAATGGCTGTGCTACTTATGCACAAAATGAAGAGGAATTTCTGGATGAAGTGACCAAAACATTGGCAGGCAGAGCGGGTGTGTCTCTGATCTATGGTGTTATGGATATTCAGGCATCGGCCGATATAGAGCAAGCAGATAAGCTCATGGATATTTGGCAGTGTCACTTTGCAGGTGGTGGCTTCGTAGGAATTGAATCAGGGGACAACAGAATGTCCGAGCAGAGACTTTCTTATAATGAAGCTATCAAGTCAGCAAAACTGGAAGAGCTTTACCGAAGAGCATATAAGATTCTTCATAATAATAAGTATTTTCTGCTTGCTGTGCAGCATGGTCTTCTGGAACATGAAACGCTTCTGAACAGTGATCTTGCAAAAATTCGGGAATCTTGTATCTAAAACCTGTTATTCAAAATGATAAAACGGTCAAGTCCTTCATGGGCTTGACCGTATTTTGCTGTGGAATAGTTGAATTTTATCTTATATAAGAAGCTACAAAAACATAGTCCGTGAGTGAGACGCGCGTGTCGAAAGTGAATTTTTGCAAGCGCCCCTATAGCACACCCATTCTGAAAATGGGTGTGCCGTGAGAGGGTGCTCGCGGAAATTCGCTTTTGACACAAGCGGCTCACGAGCGGAAAAAATTTATACCTCTTCCTTTATATATAGGAAGGAACGCAGCATTTGAGAGACCGCTGTTCTTTGAGCAGGAGAGAGTTTAGCCCAGAGATCAAGAAGTTCCTTCTGGTCGGAGGTTAAGTAAACAGAGTCTTCCTCCTGAAAGAACTGGGAAAGCGAGATACCAAGGCCGGAGCAGATTTTCTCAAGAGAAGCTACATTGGGTTGAAGATTCCGTCTGCGCCATGTAGAAATGGTAGATTGTGTCAGGCCAGAATTTTCTGCGAGGGCATACTCAGACCAGCCACGGGAAAGGCGTTCCCGCTCAATACGGCCTAGGATATCAAATGTGGGCTTCTCTCGTTCCATGGTTTAGCCTCCTTGGATAAATCGTAGTGTGTACTTACGATTTTATTGTGATGAGGCTTGACCGATAATTATATAAGTCGTATACTTTTTACAGTATATATCGAAACAAGGACGAGCATTTTGGAAAATCGACACAGAATTTTTGGGATTTTTTCCAATAAAAACGAAGATGGACTGTTTTTGTCTATCATATTTGCTATAATAAAGAAAAAGGAAAAAGAATTTCCACGCAAATAATATAAAGCATTCCGATGAAGTGGAAAGGGAGAATTTTGCAATGGAGAAAACAGAGTTCCTTCCGAATGTTCAGACCGAAGAGAAAAAAGAAAACACGGCACCTGTCCAGAGCGGCGCGGTCAATGCAGACATGAATGCGGCGGCGCAGCAGACCCAGATGGACAAGTTTCAGGCAGCGCAGGGACATGGATTTGCTGCAGAGCAGGCGAACAACCTCTATGATATCCTGACCGGTAAGGATGCAAAGATCGTGGGCGGCGATAACGCCAAGGATGGCCCCGACCGCATGGTAAACGGTGTCAACATCCAGACCAAGTATTGCCACGATGCCGCTTCTTCTGTACAGGCGGCATTTGAGAACGGCCAGTATCGCTATGTTAATGCGGACGGTTCCCCGATGCAGTTGGAAGTGCCCGCTGACCAGTACGAAAAAGCCGTGGAATTGATGGCAAAGCGCATTGAGCGCGGCGAAGTTCCGGGCGTCACAGACCCGGAGCAGGCAAAGGAGATTGTCCGCAAAGGCAAGTTTACATACCAGCAGGCAGTCAACATCACAAAATTCGGCACGATCGAATCCATCGCCTTTGATGCAGTGAATGGTGCGATCATTTGTACCAGCGCATTTGGTATAACGGCGGCATTGACCTTTGCACAGCATTGCTGGCAGGGCGACCCGATGGACGTTGCGGTAGAAGAAGCTGCCTACTCCGGTTTGCAGGTGGGCGGTGCTGCATTTGCAAACTCAGTGATCACCGCGCAGCTTATGCGCACCGATTTACCGAAGCTTTTGCAGGGGCCAACGGATGTGATTGTCGATCTGCTTGGACCGAAGGTTTCTGCTATACTTGCAAATGCACTGCGGGATGGTGCAAATATCTATGGTGCCGCAGCGATGAAAAGCCTTTCCAAACTGCTGCGGTGTAATTTTGTCACTTCCACCGTTATGACTTTTGTGCTCTCTGCGTCAGACATTCGCAATGCCTTTCGCGGACGGATCTCCGTTAAGCAGCTGATCAAAAACATCACAACCGTTGGAGGAGGTATTGCAGGTGGCATAGTTGGCGTTGCTGCGGGACAGGCCATTCTGGGGCTTGCTACCGGTGGTGCAAGCACTTTGGTTAGCGGTGCTGTAGCCGCAGTCAGCGGTATGGCGGGCGGCATGGCCGGAAGCAGCGGTGCTCATGCATTGGTCGGGCAGTTTGTTGAAGATGATGCCGTGGAAATGACCCGGCTGATCGAAGACGCATTTTGCCGGCAGGCGCAGGATTATCTGCTGAATCAGGACGAGCTGGAAATTGCACTGGATGAACTGAACATGAAGCTGACCGGCGAAAAGCTGCTGGACATGTACGCCAGCCCAGACCACGAAGCCTATGCAGAGCAGTTTGTAAAGGAGATCGTTGAGCGCACCGTGCAGGGCAGATGCCGTATCTATATGCCCACCGAGGCGCAGATGATTCAGGGCATTGGCCGCGTGGTGAAAGATGCCGAACATGGAACCGGCATTTTTCAGGAAAAATCCGGTCAGCGTCCCGACCCGGTTGCTGTTGGACGTGCGCTGACCGGCAAGGAGTATGCCCAGCGTTCTGCCCGGAAAGGCTTTTATGCTGCCCGGCAGATGAACACGGCCCAGACGCAGGCGGAGAATCGGCTCCGCAAAATGGCTGACGATGAACGCCAGTATCAGCAGAAGATAACATCCATCCGGCAGGAACGTGCCGGGATGAAAAATGAACTTGCAGAACTTATGGGAGGTATTGAATCATGAGTACTGAATTGAATGTGATCCCTTCTTCCGCGTTGACAGAGCAGGAGCAGGCAGATTTGAACGCCAGCATTGATTCTATCATTGCGGCGCACAAGAACAACCGTCAGGAGATCAACCGCCTTGTTTTTGAGAGTGTTTCCGCTATGACGGACAGTGAAGGCTATGAGCAGCAGCTTTCCAGCCGGAGAGGCCTGCGCCGCCTTTGGGGTGCGATCACCGGCAGCAACAAGCGCTTGCAGGATAAGATCAACAGCAGCCGTGCAGCAGCACAGTTTGCTGCCCAGACTACCCTGCAGCGGCTTTCCGAGCAGAATCTGCTGACCTTTGACCTGATTACTGCTGTCAATAACAAGCTGAATGCCTCCATGACGGCGGTGGAGGGAGAGATCAACCAGATCTATGCGGCGCTGATCCAGTTCTTTAAACAGAACCGCAGTGATATGATCCAGCTGGAAAATCGTGTGGCGCGGCTGGAACAGAACGTCAATCTGCTCAACTGGCAGAATTCCATTGAGTACCAGATGCTGGATGGTGTGGAGTATGTTGATCTGGACAATGCTTCCAAAATCGTCTGCATGGTGCGTGATTTCTACGATATTACCGGCGGTGAATGGCGTACTTCCGACCTGCTTTTGCTGAAAACGGCTATGAGCACCATTGACATTTCTCCGCGTGGAAACATCCGCTACTATGATTTCATCGACTGTGTAGCCAGTGACGAAAAACTGCTGACCAAACTGTTGGGCGGCAAACAAATCCAGCGCCTGCCTGAAACCTATCTGGTGCCGCTGCTGGGCATCAAGAAGCTGAAACTGCTGGACACCGATGAAGCCTACATTGTGGACACTGTGGAAAATTCGCTCCAGAGCGCAGGCGTTTCCGCAGACCGTCACAAGTTGGAAAATAATCTGGTGCAGAACTATGTGGCGCAGGAAGCACAGGTGAATCTGGATACCGAGGTCAACAATTATGATTTGACAATGGAGATGTTATTCAATCTTCGTGCGGCGGAGGATACCGGATTGTTCTGGGAAAAAACTGTGCCAGGGGTGCAGGCAGTTGAACCCATAGCACAAATTCAGAGAAACGCAGCAACACGGGAACCAATAGAAAAGCTAGTAGAGGAAGGAGAAGCGGCAGAAGAAGAATTTCTGAAAGCAAATTTTAAGGATGCGATTCCACAGCTGGAAGCCCTGTCTGAAAAAGGCTATGCTCGTGCCAATGCAATGCTTTTCTGGGCATACCAGTTTGGATATGATAATCACCAAAGCGATCCGCAAAAGGCTTTGGAATATGCGAAAAAGGGTGCTGATGCAGGAGACTTCATTTGCAGTTTGCTAGATGTGACTTCGTCAGATATCCCGCAGTCGGAAAAACTTGAACTGTTCTGTAGGGTTCTTGCTCGTAAGCGCGCAAGGCGGTAGAGCACAAAAAATAAATAGTGCGGGGTGACATGATGCCACTCCGCACTATTTTGTTGGTAAGAGTGAATAGGTCGACTGAGCTAACGGAATAATCTCTTGCATTGACGCTATTATGTAAAATATAGAAATAAAATACTTGACGTACGACAAGATAAAATATATACTAAAGGAAAGGAGGCGGCAAAATGAGTACGGAGATTATTCACGAAAAACAAGATTTGACCTATTTATCGTGGTCCCTGATTCGGTCATCGTCAGGAACAGCGGGATCTTTTTTAAAAGCAACAGATGATTTGCAGCAGCCAAAGATCTACTATAAACTATCCAATTATGATGGCATCAATGGCATTGTGGGACATGAGTGCATAAATGAGATCATTGTGGACCGCCTTTTAAACATTCTTGAGATTGAACATCTTCATTATGATCTGATCCATGCGGACATTGATGTGGATGGAAAAGAAATGGAAACCTATCTGTGCGCATCCAAAGATTTTAAGGCACATGGAGAACACAAGGTTGCCCTGGATGCATATTACCAGGCAGAAAAACTAGACGGTGAAACGCCGTTGCAGTTTTGCACTCGCAACGGATGGTCGGATTTCATCTATAAGATGCTGGTGGTCGATTTTCTGATTTTAAATCGTGATAGACATGGCGCGAATATTGAGGTGCTGCGTAATGCCCGGAAGAAATCACTTCGGCTGGCACCGATCTTTGATCATGGACTTTCGCTGCTGTTCAACTGTCATACAGAAGAGGAAATCAACCAGTTTGATGTAATGAAGGATCGTGCCGTGCAATGTTTTGTCGGGTCACGGTCGGCACAGCAGAATCTAATGCTGATTCCCAAAGATGAAATACTGGCATTGAATCCCCTGCAACACACGCACAAGGCTTATTTACTGGAAGGACTGGATGGCATTATACCGCAGTCCTTACAAAACAAAATATGGGATATGATCTGGCAGAGGTGGGAATATTATGAAAATCTTTGCAGTCAGAGATGAGGACAATACAACTAATAAGGCGGTTGCATATCTGTTCTATTATGAAAAAGAAAAACGTTTTTATATTGAATTGCCAGAGGAGGCCGATCCATGGGAAACGCCGCTGATCCTCTCGTCTTTTTTGAAAAAAGGGCAAAAAACAATTAACGCTTATTGGAGCAGAATCTGGGTGCAACAGAGAATTGTGCCGTCTGACCGACAGAATCTTGGCATGATCCTGAGAGATAACGGACTTGACTTTTATGATGAGTATAAGCTGCTGACGATGACAAACGGACGCTGCTCACAGGATAGCTATTATTTGGAGCCGATTTCGGAGAAGGATATTCCGAAGGAATTTGTGAAACGAAATCAGCAGAAAGTAGAAGACGTTATCCCGCTGCCAGAAAATCAGTTGCTGGTGTTTTTCCGAGATGGATGCGTGAAGAAGCATGATTTAGTGCAGTTGGCAGGTACAGATAAGCGGTTTGCTTCGGTGCTCCGGAACGAAAATACATTTCGCGCCGTTAATGTGGAAACGGATGGTTATGGTATTTGCTGGGGAGAAAACCTGTGTATTGAATGCGGAAAGCTCTATGCGGCAGGGAAAAAGGTTCCGTTAAGCATGGAAGAGTTCAAGTGCTTCGTAAGAGAACGTGTAGTTGACTCGGCTGAGGCTGCAGAGGAGCTGGCATGTTCTAAACAGAATGTAGATGATCTTGCGAAACGGGGCAAACTCCATCCAATTAAAGAAGGCGCAAAATATCGATTGTTTCTGAAAAGTGAAGTAATGCAGCGGAAATGGAAATAATGCCAGGTAAAAGCTGTATGACTTGGAGTAAAGGAGCTGTATCACAATGGAGTCACTCTGGCTGCAAATTTGCGACATTCAAGGTCGCCTCTTTAAGCTTGCATGGAAAGCGGGTTACGACAGTGAAGATTTTATGAAACAGTTCATGCGTTCCAGAGTTGCCCGTGATTTGGATTCAGAGTACAACCGAATGCAATGGGCGGGAGAAGAATATCTTCTGGAAGAATTTGCGGACGAGTGTCCACGGACTATAAAGGGAAATGCTCAATATGATAAGGAAGTTATGTATTGGGCGGGCTATCTTTACCGATATTGGCACATTCTGACCAAGGAATCAAGCAAGGAAATTTATGCGCAGGCTCCGGCAAAGACCATGAACACCAATTATTTGATGTTCCACACCATGGCTCCAGAGCTGGCAATTGAAGACTTGAAAGAGCTACATCAACAAAAGAAACAATCTAAAAAACAAAAATTGAGAAAACCAGAATAAAAAATAAACCGTGCGGGGTGACATGATGCCACTCCGCACGGTTTTGCTTAGGTAAAGGACTTGAGCACTTCTTTCAGTGCTTCACGCTGCTCCGGGGAAAGCTGAGCCAGAAGCTTCAAAAACTCCTGCTTTTCCCCTGGGGTGAGCCGGTTCTCCGGCTCAGAATGATTTTGGCGGTTCATAAAAGATACTTGCTCCTTTCGGCAAATCCTGTTCAGCTATCAGTTCGGCACGAATCTGACGCTTATATTTATAATAGGTGTTCCGGGCAAGACCTGTGAGCTTCATGCACTCGGCATCGTCGAGTGTGCCGCCAAAGGTCTTGCAATGGGTGCGGATGATCTGCTTGGCTTCTCTGGCTTTTTTCGTTTCAAATCCAACACCCTTTTTGCGACCAACCTGCTTGCCGTTCAGCCGGGCGGTCAAAAGGCCCTCACGGGTGCGCTGGTGCAGATCGGCAACTTCTTTT
>ERZ773147.1897-NODE-1897-length-20071-cov-2.863609_pt1 | contig 20071 bp, 21 predicted proteins | sample MGYA00580851_ERZ773147 | MGnify/ENA primary metagenome ERZ773147 (study PRJEB29015, sample SAMEA2737818) | human gut metagenome | biome: human gut; feature: human-associated habitat; material: faeces | place: China | collected 2012 ... | reverse complement strand
CAGCGCCTCTGACAACTCCATCCCGCCCGGCAATTCCCGGTGTGTCAATGCCGACGCCTATGATCTGCTCATCCGCAAGCCCCTGCGTATGAGTCCCGTAGAGCAGGCGTCCGTTATCTACTCTAATGCCGGCAACCTTATCATTCCTATCGTGAGCGCGCTGCTCGGTCAGGAATGGGTCGTGTACACCTGCGCTTATATATGCGTACAGATAGTGCTCCAATGGACGCACTGCAAGCAGCTCATTTCCGGTGAAACACACCTCGATGTAAAGAAGATCATCACAAACGTGAACATGATAGCGATCTTTCTCGGCATTGTGATCTTCGCTTTGGGAATAAAGCTCCCGAAGGTCGTTCAGGACGCTATTGACACCACCGCCGTGATGATCGGTCCTATGTCCATGCTTATGATCGGTATGATGCTGGCAGGGATGGATCTGAAGAGCATCTTCGTACGTAAGCGCATATGGCTCGTTGTTTTCCTGCGCCTCATCGTAGCGCCGCTGCTGTTCATCGTCTTCCTGCGCATAAGCGGCTTTGGCTCCAGCGTTCAGGACGTTGATACCATCATGCTTATTTCACTGCTCGCCTGCGCCTCCGCAAGCGCAGCCACAGTCACTCAGATGGAGCAGATCTATGGGGACGATGCCGAATACGCCTGCTCCATAAATGTGCTCACAACTCTGCTGTGCATCATTACGATGCCGCTCATCGTCCTTGTGTACCAGCTGTGAAGCCGCCGGTGGAGCGTTCACGCATGCCCGGAAGATTTTTGGCATAAACTGAAAATTTCTGCTTGACAAAATACTCTCCGTCTGGTAATATACTCCTTGCTCATGGGGGTATAGCTCAGCTGGGAGAGCGCTTGAATGGCATTCAAGAGGTCAGCGGTTCGATCCCGCTTATCTCCACCAACGACAGACCGTAAGTCCAACTCCTTACGGTCTTGTTTTATCTATGGTTCAGATACACCTCTCCCGCTTCCCACAACAATTAAATTAAGTACACACTGCGTCCATTTCCAATACGAAGATGGGCGCTTTTTATTTTACCAACAATGTAGGAAAACATCTGAAGCAGGAATCTGCGTCTGTGAAAACGGAAGACAAAGAAAAGCTCCGCGCGCAAGAAAGAATCCGCTATTCCCAGAGAGGTGTATGTCTTTACAAGTGCGGCAACGATCGGTATCTGCTTGAAGTCCATACCCCGTCGCACAAGGAAGCGCCGTTCGGCACGGCGGGTGGACGATGGCATCTTTGTGGTCAGTAAGTTGAATGAATTTCATTGACTGCAATTCAGTGAATGTGTTATAATCTCCTCTGCGAGGTGATGACCATGACTAACCGGCAGCTCGCCGCATTGGAGACAAAGAAAAAACTGCTCCATGCAGCGAAAGAGATCATCTGTGAAAAGGGACTGGCAAACGTCTCCGTTGCCGAGATCACGAAAAAGTGCGGCGTTGCAAACGGCACGTTCTATACGTACTTCAAGCGCAAGGAGGACATCGTCTTTGCTCTGAGCCGCGAGATGTATCAGGAGGTTCTGGACAAAGCTCTTGAGTACCCCGGCACATTTATGGAGAGGCTTTCCTTCTTCATGACAAGTTTCACGGATCGAATTGAAAAGAGCGGACTGAAGCTCTGTCAGGAGTGGGTGCGCAACACCGTTGATCCCGACCTCGTAGAAAATGAGGACGACCGCAGCAAGCTTGCTTTTGACATTCATTCGCTGACTGTGCTGCTGGAGGACGGTATTGAGCGCGGCGAGTTGGCATCTGACGCACCGGTCAGTATTCTGGCGTACACGCTGGCGGATATCCTGTACGGAGAGATGCTGTGCTGGGATATGTCAGGCGGTGCATATTGCTATGCAAAACGGACAGAAGAATTTTGTAATCTGTTTCTGGGGTCGATAATGGCTCCGTATCTGATAAGAAAGGACGTAACACAATGAAGAAACTTGGATTTGGTCTTATGCGTCTGCCGGTCATAGACGGCAAGCCCGACAACATTGATCTGAACACGCTCAGCCAGATGGTGGATCTCTATCTTGAGCGCGGCTTCACTTATTTTGACACGTCGTATGTCTACCACAACGGCGCGTCCGAAACCGCTATCCGCGAGGCGCTCGTTAAGCGCCATGACAGAAGGGACTTCCTTCTGGCTTCAAAATTCCCCACCTTTATCCGCCCCGCCGAGGATCAGGTAGAGAACATCTTTCAGGAGCAGCTGGATAAATGCGGCGTAGAGTATTTCGACTACTATCTGCTGCACAACCTCAACCGCGAGATATATGCAACCGAGGTCAAGGACGCGCACCTCTTCGACCACATGAAGCAGTGGAAGGAGCAGGGCAAAATAAAGCACATCGCCTTCTCATACCATGACGACGCGGCGCATCTCGACGAGATACTGACGGAGCACCCGGAGGTCGAGGCCGTCCAGATTGCGCTGAATTATTACGACTGGGAAGAGCCGTTCATGCAGGCGAAGAAGTGCTACGATGTGATACGCAAGCACGGCGCGCAGGTAATAGTTATGGAGCCGGTCAAGGGCGGCATGCTCGCCAATGTCCCGGACGACGTCATGGTTGAAATGAAGGCTAATGACGCTGCCGCCTCCCCCGCAAGCTACGCCATCCGTTTCGCCGCGTCGCTCGACGGCGTGATGGTAGTGCTCTCCGGCATGAGCAGCATGGAGCAGGTGGAGGATAACACCGCCTATATGCAGGACATGAAGCCGCTGACGGAAAAAGAACAGGCAATTACCCTGCACGCGAAAGAAGCGTACCGCAGGGTGTGGAAGTATAACTGTGCCGATTTCGACAAGCTGGATGACAACGCTGCCGGTGTGCCGATATCCGGCATCATCCGCGCTTACAACAGTTTGCTGATTCAGCCCAACCCATACTTCGGTGCGGAGCTTAACTACTATAAGACATTCCGCTCTGCATACGACCGCACATTTGAAACCGCGGATTACTCTGCCCAGACCGAGGTCATAGGCGGCGCGTTTGATGTGAATGAAGCGCTCAGGGAAGCGATTGAGTTCCAGGCCAAGAACGGCTTCTAAAAACCTGATAACTTCATAATTGTAAAGCCATCTGCACGGAGCTTTCCGGCAGGTGGCTTTTTATAACAGGAGGGATAAACGATAGCGTGGATACTCGCGGCAGTGCTCTCTCCTCTCATCCTCATAGATGTGATCCGAATAGCCGTTGTGGAGGGCGGCTGATCCTGACCAGTAATTCAACCGATTATGTCAGGGCGGATGGAATCCGCGTGAAAAGGAAACATACACGTATATATGCTATAACAAGGTACGGAGAAGCTGCCACTGCGGCGGGCCGGCCGACTACACAGCTCACATTCTGGATGCAAAGATAAAATCATATTTGCGTGAGTTGTTTGCAGTTGTATGTCGCAGATTCAATATCAGCTGTTTAAAGCTCGACTCATCAACTCTATCCAGCAAGTCGATTCCACACGCCAGATCATGTTGACAGAAGTCTTAGATTCAGCATACGCAAGCCCTGCAACATCATATATGCCTCGTCTATCAGCCCACGCAGCCTGAAAGAGCTCTTCGACCGCCTCTATATAGTCTGGTAACGTCACAAGATATCCCATATGGTTTTGCCGAGGTGGTATTTTGTGTCTATTCATGAAGAGATTGGCAAAGCCATAGTTGATATCCGGACATATAGGGGTTACTCGCAGGAATATCTCGCGCTCGAATGCGACATGAGTGTTTCATATCTGCGCCGAATTGAACACGGTACTGCGAACCCAACTATTGATAAGCTCTCCCATATAGCGAAAGTTCTGGAAGTAGATTTCAGAAATCCATTCTGCGTTCCCGAAACAGCAGGTGCTACTGTATGAGTAATACATCTGCCAAAACATTTAAGGTTCTTTTTTGTAGTGTCTGTCAACTTCATTTCAAAGGCTTTTCCGGTTATGCTCTACTTTTATTTTTTCCAATATGCTAAAAGTTGGGTGTACCCGAGTTTACCCAGCTACCCCAACTTTCAGTTTAGAACCTTTCATTTCAGCACAGCAGTAAATTCTATTATCCCCGGCTGGGGCGCGGCAGCTTTTATCGTCCCTTTGTGCGCCTGCGCTATGCTGCGCGCGATGGACAGCCCTATGCCGAAACCGCCCGTCTCTGATGAGCGCGATTTATCCGGTCTATAGAAGCGGTCAAACAGCTTGTTCAGCTCCTCCTGCGGGAGTTCCGCGCAGGCATTCAAGCAGCGCAGCACGACTCCCGCTTTCTCCTTTTTGAGTCCGATCCTCACGGGAGCCGAATCCAACGCGTATTTCATGGCGTTATCCAGCAGGATCGAGCAAAGCTGGCGTATCTGCGCCTCGTCGCCGTGGTAGCTCAGGCCGCTTTCAATGTCCTGCTCCAGCGTGAGCCCCGCCGCCTGCGCCGAATCCGCAAAGGATTCCGCCGTCTCCGCGACCGCCGCCGAGATATCGAAGTCCGCCATTATTACCGGCGGGCGCTCCTCATCCATACGCGAGAGTGTCACAAGGTCGTTCACAAGGTCGCGCATCTTATCAGTCTGCGCCTGTATTTTATCGATCCACTTGTTCTTGCCGGTCTCCATTTCAAGGACGCTCAGACAGGTCGTGATGACCGTGAGCGGCGTTTTCAGCTCGTGTCCCGCGTCGGTAATGAACTGCTTCTGCTGCTCGGCGCTGCGCACCACGGGGTCTATCGCGCGGCGTGAGAACAGCCGCAGCAGCACATAGGTCATCAGCGTGCAGAAAACTATCGCCGCAGCCGAACCCGTCAGCTGTCCCTTAATGGATAAAAGATCCTGATAGCAGTCGAGGAACACCGCCATGTTCCTGTCCTCGCCGGTGTGCACCACAAGGTACTTATACCCGCTCACGTAGCCATAGCCCTCGCCGTGCTTCAGCGCGATGGAGAGGTAATGATCCACATTCTCCTCCGTTACCGCCGCGATGCTGTTGAGGTCGGCGTCTTCAAGCTCGCCCGCGTCATTATAGCGCAGGACAAAAAAGCGCGTCGAGAACGGCGTCTCGATATTTATCGGGTCATTCGGCCTGCGGCCGGGGCGCTCTCCCTCCGGGTGCTCACCCCGCTGCTGGCTTGGAAAGCTCCCCTGATTCTCTGCAATAAAGCTCAGCACCTCATTGAGCCTCGAGTTTGTGGACACCAAGCTCGTCACGTCTACTATCACGCTCAGCAGCAGCATGACCAGCAGCACCGAAAGCATCGCTATGCGCACAAATCTTTTCTGGAGCTTTGCTATCATTTCGCCGCCTCCAGCACATAGCCCATGCCGCGGATGACGCGGATAGCCGCTGCGGAGCCGATGGCCTTGAGCTTCTTTCTGAGGTTCGAGATATGCACCCACACGACGCTGACCTCGGCCTCGCTGTCCCAGCCCCAGACACTTTCCATTATCTTATCCGTGGAGAAAATAACTCCCGGAGAACGCATAAGCAGCTCCATCACCTGGTATTCACGTCCGCTCAGGCGCACTGCCTCCGTGCCGCAGCAGAGCATCCCGCTGCCGCACTCCATGCTCAGATCGCCCACCGTCAGCCGCTGAGGTCGGTACTCCCCGCCGCGCCTGAGCATCGCGCGCAGCCTTGAGAGCAGCTCATCCGGCGCAAAGGGCTTTGGCAGATAATCATCCGCGCCAGCGTCAAAGCCGGCAATGCGGTCGTCCTTCTGTCCCTTTGCGGTCAGGAGCATGACCGGTGTCGCGACGCCGTCCTCGCGCAGGCGGCTGAGCACCTGAAGTCCGTTCAGCTTCGGCATCATTATATCGAGAATTATCGCGTCATACGCACCTGTCGATGCGTACTCATAGGCGTCCGCGCCGTTATGCACGGTATCTACCGTATACAGATTCTTTTCCAGAAAGAAACTCAGCGCTTCGGCAAGGTCTTTTTCATCTTCCGCGATCAAGAGCTTCATAACGTTCTCCCGTTATACTTATTTTATATAAACAAATTGTAATCGTCTTCCCTAAAGCTTGCCTAAAGAAATTTCCCGTCTGCGCTTTAAGCTGCCTTTAGCTTTGCGGCATATATTATAGCCGAGCAAGGGTCAGGCGACCCAAAACGCTCCGAAAGGATACGATCAATATGAAGAAAATCATTGCTTCTATACTCGCCTTCTTTTCCCTCGGCTCAGCAGCGGAAACCACCGAGCCGACCGCGACGGCGGCAGCCGCGGCGGCGGTAAGCGAGTATACAGTCATCAGCGGCGAAGTCCTCGAAATAAACGACAGCTCGCTGACGCTCCTTCTTGATATGGGTGAAGCACCAAACGGCGAAGCCCCCGATGGACAGATGCCCGAAAAGCCTGACGGTGATACTTCCGACAGTCAGCCGCCCGAGAAACCTGACAGTGATACTTCCAACAGCCAGCCGCCCGAGAAACCCGACGGCGATGCGTCCAACAGCCAGCCGCCTGAAATGCCTGACGGGCAGGCTCCGAACGGCCAGATGCCCGGAGGCAGAACTGTGACCGTCGATACCTCCAATGCGATTATAACACGCGGCGGCGCGGAAGTCACTGTCAAAGATATCTCCGTCGGCGATAAAGTCTCCGTCTCCGCAAAGGACGGTGAACTGAGCTATACCGAAAGCGACGCCGCTTACGGCTTTGCCATACACGCCGGTAACAATGGCGGCGTTGCACGTCATATCCTCGTCGTCTATCGCAAGCCCCACGCGCTTTATTTGCCCCTTGAGCTTATCCGGCGCGGGCTGCTGCGCTATCGACTTTGCGAGGCTTGCGAGGCTCTTGTTAGCCCTGCGCGCTTCTCCGGAGGCTATACCGCCCTTTCGCCTATTTTTCGCGGCTTCCTCGCGGTTTTGATCCGCCGTAAACGCATTCTTTTTTAAGTTCTCGTCCTGTTTGGGATTGCGTGGCATACCCTCCCTTGAAAATAAAAAATCGCCGTTTTGAGTTAACAAAACGACGATTGCTGTTAAATTAAAAATGTCAAGCGAACGGAATCGAACCGTTACCTCCGCTATCACGGTATGCTCCTTTTACACCACGGACTTGCCACGTTTATTGTACCATGTTTGCCGTACCTTTTCAACAAGCTTTTTCTCCTTGTCTGTAAGGCCTCTTGCATTGCCGCCATGAGAATACCCATCATGGATATGCGGCAATTTATTATCGTGTGGGCGCAAGAGATCAATCGTTTTTGATCTCTTGCCCTGCGTATCGTAGTATGATATATATGCTGGTTTATCCTCGCTGTTTACTGTGACATATACGCGCCCTTTGGTCTGCGTCTCAAGCGGCGCTTTCGCATTGTCAGCGAGCCGGTATTTTACAAACTTGATATTGCCATCCTGCAATACCGTTTTGTACTCGCTGCCGTATGGGTGCTTGCCTGTGCCGCTTGCTGCACCTCTGCTGCCCATTATTTACATCCACATTCCGCCGCGGCGCTTGGCTCTTGCATTGCCCGCCCCAGCTTGTTTTTTATATTTCTCGTATTCAGCGCGTGCGCCCTCCATAGCCGTTATGGCTTTCTCTTGCAAAGAAACCTTATCACGCATCGCGGCTTTCATGCCGTCGATGGAGGCTTGAGACATACCATAAGACGCGCCGACTTGATTAGCCTGTTTAATCTCTTTTTTGAGATAATCAACGTCTTTGCGCGTATCTGCTATAAGGCTTCGCCCCGTGACATCTTGATGTACATACATCTGATAGCCTATTGTTGCTTTTGTGGTATTACTTTCTATGGCAAAAGCAGCAGGAAAATCATGGGCGTTCTCCATCTCCGTTCTATACGCCTCTTTATACTCTGGTGTTGACGTATGCGGCAACAGCGGCAGCCGTGGCTGGGGTCAGGCCGGTTCTAACGGCGCGCAGGTCGAGTTCACAGCGGACGGGCAGAATATAAGCGGCGATATCATCGTCGACAGCATCTCCACCCTTGACATGACGCTCACAAACGGCAGCTGCTTTACCGGCAGGATCAGTGTTGCGGCGAACCTCACAGGAAGCGCTCCCGTTGAGAACAACGCTGTCATAACCATCGGCGAGGGCTGCACATGGAAGCTCACCGGCGACTGCACGGTAACGAGCCTTACCAACAACGGCACCATTGATTTCAACGGCTACACCATCACTCTCGCTGACGGCAGCGTTCTTAAATAAATTGAGCACCCGCATGATTTTCATGCGGGTGCTTTTACTGTCAATACCCGTGGTCAAGCGGCTGCCATTGACCACCTTTTGACCTGCCGAGGATCCACATCCAGTTTTTATAGGTGCTGTCCGGGTTCAGTGACCCGTCGCCGCCGGAGGAGTCAACCTCAAAGGACGAGATCAGGACGATGACCTCATCGAGTCCGTTTCTGTCAGCCCACTTCTGGTGCTTCTCGGAAACCTCGTCACCGGCATAGTATATCTCGGTCAGGGTGCAGCCGTTCCAGCTTCGGCGGAACTGACGCTTCGTAACATTAATGGCGGATTTGATATCGTCCTGAGTATATAGTTCCGATTCAACCTCATGCGTCGCAGCATGGCTCACGTCTCCGCAGGCGCAGAGCGTCAGCAGGATGACAGCGCAGAGAATAAAGCTTAAAATTCTTTTTGTCATAATATTATGTTTCCTCTGTTATTGGAGCATTTTCATTTTTGCAGGCGCGCTTTGCAAGATACATCGTCAGTACAGTCAAGGCGGCGGTGACGAGCTCGACCGTCCACAGGGGGAGATAGGCGTTTATAAGCACCGACGCGGCGTCAACAAGGAAGTGGAAGAAATACGCAAGCAGGAGGTACTTCTTCTCCCCATACTTCACGGCGCGGAACACGAGCAGCGAAAGGCTGATGTGCAGCGTTATAGCAATGACACGCTCCAGGCCGCTGAGGAAGAAATAGGCGCTCGGCGTCTGCCACAGCGCAGAGAGGGACGCCGCGGTCTTGGCGGCTGTATCGGCATCCAGCGCAGCAAGACTTGCCGCCATGGCGCCGGAATTGATCATAACGGAGCTGACGATGTTGCTAAGCATAGAAATGCCGATAAGGATCATTGCTTCGATACCGCCGTGGCCGACGCCGTACATGAAAGCGTTGTCGAAGTCCAGCGGCTTTACGAAACGGCGCATGGCGACATAGCGCCCGGTCTCCTCAAAGAGCGCCGCCATCAGTCCGCCGTAGAGCGCATAGAGCAGCGGGCTGCCGGTGATCGCAGTCCCGGTGGAGCCGAGGATGAGGTTATGCGCAAGGCTCTCAAGCAGGACGACCATGACGACGAAAACGCCGCAGCCGATGAAGAACGGCGCGGTCTTGGCGTGCAGCTTCTTCTTTGAATAGATGAACAGCGCTATAGGCAGCGCGAAAGAAACGAGCATAGCAACGGCCATGCCGGCGATGCTCAGGACGGGTACGGTCTCAAGAGTCATAACAGACCTCCATAATAATACAGCAATTATTCATGTTAATATTTTACCACACCTGTATTCTCATTTCAACAATTGAAATAGTTGAAGCGGGCGGATATAATAGCGGTATAAATTCTATACGCCGGGGGCAGGCATGAGATTCACGAAAATGCACGGAGCCGGGAACGACTTCATTATCATCAACAACATAGAAGAACACATCCCTGAGGAGCGGCTCTGGGTTCTGGCAAAGCAGCTTTGCGCCTTTCACACCTCGATAGGCGCGGACGGAATGATGGCCGTGATACCGCCAAAAAACGGCGGGGACTACGGGATGATGTTCTTCAATTCCGACGGCAGCCTCGGCGAGATGTGCGGAAACGGTGCGCGGTGCATCTGCCGCTGGGGCTACGAAAACGGCCTTGCGTGCGAGACGCAGCGAGTTGAGACAACGGCTGGGCTCGTGACCGGTGAGCGCATCGACCGCCGCCGCTACCGCATACGGCTGAATGACCCGTCCGTCATCGACCTGCACAGGAGCGTCACGGTCGGTGGGAAGGAATACGACTGCTGCTACATAGAGCTCGGCTGCCCAGGTCTGCCGCACGCGGTGGTGCGGCTCGACGGCTTTGAGGAGCTGGACGAAAATGAGCTGCGGGAGCTTGGGCGTGCGCTGCGCTCCTCCCCCGCTTTTCCCAAGGGCGCGAACGTAAACTTCGTCGAGCTCACGGGGCGCGACGCACTCAGGATAAAGACCTTCGAGCGCGGAGTCGAGGACTTCACGCTTGCCTGCGGGACGGGCTGCGGCTCCTCTGTTGCAGCACTCACGCTGTCAGGGCAGGTATCGGGCAGGGATGTTACGCTCCAATCCCCCGGCGGGGTGCTCAATGTCACGCTCACGCAGGACGGCGGCACGGTGCGGGACATTTACCTGACCGGGCCAACGAACATAGTCTGCATAGGTGAAGTGACAGACGAGGATTTGAATATATGACCTGAGTATATAATGATAGGCAGGCTTCGATTCATGGAGCCTGCCTATTCTGTTGCTTGACTGATTTAAATTATTTGTCCGAGCCTTTCTCGCACAGATAGGCGGAAGCATCCTTAAAGAAGCTTGCGGTAATAAGAATAATTATTATACCTATCGGGAACGCGGCGATGATGGACACCGACTGAAGACTGCTCATGGAGTTCTCCGAGAATATGAGGGCGATCGGCAGCAGGATAAATACTACCGCCCAGAACGTGCGGACGCGCTTATCAGGCTCCTCGTCCGGCTTGAGCCGCTTATATGAGTAGCTTGACACGACAAGGGTAAGGGCATCAAAGGTGGTGGAATAGAACGCCACCATTGTGACGGCAAGCAGGATGAGTCCGAGCTCCGTCAGCGGCAGAGTCTCAAATATCTGTATGATAGCTTCGGAATAGTCGCCGCCGTCAGCAATGAAGCCCGTAATATCAAGTCCGTGCTTCATCTGCTGGGCAAGCCCGTAATTGCCGAGAATGATAAACGAAGTGAACGTGCCGGCAATGCCCCATCCGTAGCCGCCGAGTATCGTGTTGCGTATGCTGCGCCCCTTGCTTATGACGCCGATAAAGAACGGCGTTGCGACGCACCAGACCATCCAGTAAGCCCAGTAATAGATCGTCCAGTTCTGCGGAAAGCTCGTCTCGCGCAGAGGATCCATCCAGGTCGACAGGCCGATAAAGTTCTGGACAAGGTTGCCGATCGACGAAAAGCCGGTCTCAAGAATATAGCGCGCTTCGCCGCCACCGAACAGGACATAGGCAAGCAGGGCAAAGAAGCAGTAGCTGCATATGACAGCGAGCTTTGCGATCCCTTTCATACCGAACCAGACAGTAATGGTATACACCGCGGCGATCATCAGGAGGATCACAATGGTCAGCCCCGTGCTGGGACGCAGAGAGAACACCTGACATATCGCGCGCGAAAGCAGCGGCGTCGCCAGAGAAAACGTTGTGGCCGTACCTGCAAGCAGAGCAAAAATTGCAATCAGGTCGATCGCGCGCCCCCAGCCGCGCTCAACGCGGTCGCCCAGCAGCGGGCGGCAGGCCTCAGAGAACTTCTGTTTATCGCGGCCGCGGACATGTATCATAAAGCCGAAAGCGACAGCCAGAACTATATAGAAGCCCCATGCGATAGGCCCCCAATGGAGCAGAGGATATGTGGACGCCCATTTCTGCATGCCGCCCATCATCTCTATCTGCGGTTCGTTCGCGTACAGCGCCCACTCGCAGAGCGAGTAAAAAAGTATATCCGCGGCCATGGTAGAGGTGAATATCATCATACCCCACTGGAAAGAGCGGTACTGCGGCTTTTCACAGTCGCCAAGCTTTATTCTGCCGAATCTGGAGAAAGCGATATACAGCGTGCAGCCGAGAGTGCCTGTGCCCATCAGGGCATAATACAGGCCGAAATCATCACCCAGAAAGCCGCGGACAACGCTCAGAACCAGCTTCGACCTGTCCGGAAATATCATAAACAGCGCGCATATGATCAGCACGACGGTCAGCGGAACTATCATGGATACCCAGTCGAGCTCCCTGCCCAACGTTTTTCTGTCTGTTTTCATTCGGAATGCCTCACAATGTTTTATATGTCGGGTCAAGCTCACACAGCTCCGCAAAGCTGTCTATCTCGCGCAGGTCGCCCGGGCGGATAGGATACACAGTCAGGCTGTAATCCTCCGGGTGGCAGAAGAGCGCAACGTCATCCCAGTAAATATCGCGGTTTTTATTGCAGATAAATTCAAGCTCAAGCTGGGCGCTGAGCCTCCGCCCGTCCTCCTCCGTCCAGCGTGAGACGCTGTAGAGCTGCCAGCCGCGGCGGCCGCCTGTGCGGCTGCATCTGGTGACAGTCCCGTCCTCCACCGTAAGGAGCCACTCCGGCGTCTCCTCATCTGTCCACACGCAGCTATATCCGGAGCGGGTGAAATCAGGATGCAGTATCCTGGGGTCACTGATAATCTGGTCGCCGTCAAGGACTATGGCATTTTTCAGATGCTCACGCGCCGAATAGAGAGAGCTGATGTTGTTGCATTCGTTATACCATGGGTTTTCGATCAGCTCGATGCCGTCATAGCTTCTTGCCCATTCATAAAACTGTTCCTTCAGATAGCCTACAACGACATATATCTCATAGATGCCGTTTGCATGGAGCGCTTCGACTATCGTGTCGATCATACGCACTCCGTTTACCGAAACCAGCGGCTTCGGCGTGGTAAGCGTCATGGGCTGAAGGCGCTTGCCGATACCCGCCGCGACTATTATCGCGCGCTCCACTGTATGTTTTGCTTCAGACATATGCCGCTCCGAACCTTTTCCTGTATTCATCGAAAAATATTGAAGAATACTCCTTTGCATAGTCATACTGCCGCAGGGCATATTCTCCAAAGTCTATCCCGCAGTGGTGCTTGAATTCGCACCAGTTGCTCCAAAGGAGTCCGCTGACGGCGATATAGCAATATATCTTGAGCCGGACGGCTTCATCGCAGCCCTCGGTGAAATACAGATCGATAAGCCTGTCAGCCTGCGCGCGGTCATACATGGCGTAGACGATGAACATTGCAATATCAAGGTGCGGGTCCTGCGTTCCGGAATACTCCCAGTCGATAAGCTTTATTGTTTTCCCGCCGCACGGCGACTCCGAGAACAGGAAATTATCCGGTATCGAATCGATATGGCACAGCTGGAGCGTTTTCGGCTGTGCATCAATGAACCTGCGCAGAGACAGGACAGTTTCCTTTGTCTGCCGGTAATCTACGTACAGTGATTTTTCACCGTTCCACAGGCTCTCATAAAAATCTATCCGCTCCCACAGGTCGAAGCTGTGCTCAACACGGAGCTTTCTTCCGTGAAAGCTCCTGAGTGCGCTCATGCACAGCGCCACCTCTTCCCAATCATCGGAATGGCAGGTGTGCGTACCTTTCAGATATGAAGAAATTTTGATCCCGGACATGGGGTCAAAATAGTGTACCTCCTCACTTATCCCAAGCGGGGCGATAACATTGTATACCGCGTGCTCCTGCGCGCGGTTTATCATCTGCTCCGTTCCCTCGCCGGGGACGCGGATTATATACTGGCCGCCGCGGGCAAAAAAAGAGTATGAGCGGTTAGTCATGCCGGTCTTCATCTTCTGTAGCCCTTCGACCTCACCGGCACGGCAAAAACCGCACGACTCTATAAGTTGTGGAATTGATGATGTCATTCTGCACCCCCGGCAGCTTTATGGGAATCGCGCGGCGGCCGCTCAGGTCAGAACTTTCCCGACCATTCCGCGCTCCTCCGCAAGCCCTATTTCGGCATAGCGGCTGTCAATGCTGTGTTCAAGATTATCCCCCAGCAGGAAAAAGCTGCCCTCCGGCACGGTAAACTCCCCGCCGGTGAGGTATTCCGGGCGCACTCCCTCCTCCGGCAGCGGCGCTGCCGACTCATCATTTATGAGCAGGGTACCGTCCTCCGCGCGCAGCCTGTCCCCCGGTACGGCAGCAATGCGCTTGACTATGCCGCGGCCAAGGCTCTCGCACCGGTAGAGTACAACGTCCCCGCGGCTGTACGCGCCGGGCAGCTTATCCAGCAGCACGAGGCTGAAGCTGCGGTACGTGGGAGCCATAGAGTCCCCATGTATCAGCAAAAGCTGCCACTTGAATATGGAGACGAGCATAGCCAGCAGCACAACTGCCGCCAGCACCAGAATGTAGGAAGCGTTTTTTCTCATTGCCGTCTGCTGAAAGGAAGAGACGCAGCGGTTTATTTCTGCTCTTCTCCGTCGTTCTCGACGACTATATCGTCGGACTCAACTTCTTTGTTCTTATTCTCATCAACGCCGAGAGCTTCGTTGACCTTTTTCTTGGCCTTTCTCCAGTAGATACCAACGACCGCGCCGACTGCAACGACGATACCCGCGACAGCCTGGATCACATAGGTCATTACCGAGGGGTCAATATATGCTTCGCCGTTCGCGCCGAACATCAGCATGGCGGTAAACGCGGTGAGGACAACGCCGGAAATTTTTGCAAACTTCTTCATCTTATTTATTTTCCTTTCTCTGCTGTGCTTTTTTCTGTATTGCGCCGATAATATATTTTGCGCCGATGCGCGTGCTGCTGCCTATGTTATACACATATTCATGCATGGCGCGGTCTATCTGCTCTCTGTACTGCTCCTGCTGACCAAGCATTTCCAGAACGGTATCCCCGGCTTTATCTATTTCGTCCACTTCAAGCGAGCGGCCTATCACATCGCGCAGGGCGATGTTCAGCGGCACCTCGGCGATCTTCTGCCAGTCGGGGTTCATAACTTTCATGGGCGTGTTAATGAACAGCACAGGCTTTTTCGTGGTGAACGCAAATTCCCAGGAAATATCCGACCAGTCGGTGATGAGCAGGTCTGAATCAAAGACGGTGGAGTTTGACGAGAAATCAGTCTGGATCTCAATATCGTCACGCCCGGCATAGCGGGCCTTGAGCTGCTCCATATATGCTTTCTTATGGCGCACATGCTGCGGGTGCGGTCTGACCACGACATTGAAGCCGCGGCCGCCGAGCGAATCGAGCAGCTTCTCAAGGCAGCTATCGACGATATTGTCCTTCTGCCATGAGGGAGCGATGAGTATCTGCTTGGTCTCGTTCACCTTTACGGCCTTGCTCTCATAGGCTTCGAGCATCTCATCCAGCAGAGGGTAGCCGACCTCGACGAGGTTCTTCCTCGGCGTATTGTCAAGCTCCTCCATCTGGCGTATCTCACGCTCCTGCGAGGGTCCGGTGCAGAACACGGTGTCATAATGATCCTGTGCGCCCTTGCGCAGAAGCGAGTTCGTGCTGCCCACACCGTGCTGAACGTAGATATATTCTATGTCCTTCCTGACATAGCTGCGCTTGATATGGAAATTTTCCAGATCAGGCATAGTCATAACGACCACGTCAGCGTCCATCTTCATCATAAGCGTGATGAGCTTCTTTTCGCCGATATAGTACGGCTTGAGCTTCGGCTGCTCCTTTGCAAGCTCGAACACGATATCATCAGGATCGCTCGTGATATAGTGGACGGTGATATTCGTATTGCTGAGGATATACTCTATCGTCGTTTTATAATACTTATAAAAGCCCGTATTCTCAGAATAAAACACAAGATGCTTGTTCGCTACCGAGAAAAAGCGCTTATAGTCCGCGCGCTCGCGCCGGGCTGCTGCCTTGTCCTTTTTCCCGCCGAGGTTCTCGAGCGCGGCAAGCTCCTGCTTGCTCTTCTCAAGCGCCTCATAGTCGACATAGTCCTTCGGGTTTATCCAGGCGTTCAGGGCATAGAGCATGACGATCGCAAGGAGGTTGCTGACGATCCAGTAAACGGCGACGCCGACCGGGACAAACCAGCCGAGATACAGCGACAGCGCCACGGACAGGGCAAGCATGCCGTATTTATTCCATCTGCTCTGCTCCGCCTGAAGCACATTCGCGGCGTTCTGCGCGGCGCACATGAGCCATGCGGACACGCCGGCGAGGATCGGCGAGAGGATCAGCCAGCCCTTCTCCTCGCTCGGGACAAGGCTGAGATCCACGCCGAGAAAGCGCATATCTATGGCGCTGTCATTCATGCCGGAGCGTATAGCGGCGATGAGCCCCATGAGGATAACGAGCTGTATGACCAAGGGGATGATGGACGCAAACGGGCTGTAGCCCTCCCGCTTGAATATTGCCGACTGTCCCTCGGCAATGGCATCGGGATCGCCGAAATGCTGCGCCTTGAGCATATTTATCTCCGGCTGCATCTTCACCATCTTTATGGAGTTCTTCTGAACCCAGACGGATATCGGCAAAAGGATCACCTTGCTGAGCACAGTGAAAAGAATTATCGCCAGGCCGTAATTGCCGCAGAGGTCATAGCACAGCCGCAGCGCCCATTCAAATGCTTTTTCCAACCATTCCATTATATCCGTATCCCCGCGATCTTTTATTTGCGCTCGTAAACAGTACCGGTAGGCACAAGAGTCGTCATATCCTCGGCGCTGCCGGTCTGCTCATATTCCGTGAGCAGAGAATTATCCGCCATTTCGTACCAGAGGAAGCGGCGGACACGCGCATCGCCCTCATGCCAATCGAAGACGCCGTCCGAGCCTTCTCCGTCCAGCAGCCGCTGATACGCCTGCTGAAGATCGTCATAGGACACCGGGGCATAGCTCACGGTCAGTCCGTCATGCTGCTCGCTGCGTCCCTTGATGAGAAGGATCGGGTTCTGATTGATGGTGCGCAGATCAGTATCGTTATGGCTGCCATGGTCTGCCATGATGACTATGGCAGTGTTGTCATACACTCCGGCCTCCTTCATCTGGCTCAGGAACAGATCCAGCATTGTGAAGTTGGCTTCTATGACATCCCGGTACGGGCTGGACTCGAGGACGTTGAAGTCCTTGTCATAGACATGCGGCTCATGCGCGCCCTCAAGGTGGATATACTTGAAGCGCTTTTCACCGCCGGAGGTGATCGGAGAATCGTTTTTGAGCGTATTGTAAAAAGCGAGGTCTGACCAGTTGAAGTAGCTGAGGCCACCATCGCCGCCGTACTTTACAGACTCATTGAGCCTGCCGGGGAGATCGTAGCCAAGGTACTTGAGATCCCACGGCGCGTGCTTGATGATGGTCATTTTTATCATGAGCTTGCACATATACAGTGCGGAATCGGGCACTGGCTGATCCTGAGTCAGATTCTCAAAGCTGTCAGGTGAGATCGCCGCAAGGGAATAGCTGTCATACAGGTACAGTCCCTTACGGTAGCCCTCCTGATCAAGGCGCTCCAGAAGCGGAGAGGACGCATAAGCCTCGCGCTCATAGTCGGCAAAGGACTCCTGCGCTTCGTACCACTGCCCCGTCAGGATCAGTGGTATCGACAGCTGCGAGTAAGGATAGCCGCCGACCGTGTTTCTGAAATAGGTGAAGTCACTGAATATCTTGCTGTAATGTGCGTCGCGCGCCATGGACTGCTCAAAGGCGGTGGAATCCACAGCGTCAAGGACGAGTATCAGGAGGTTATCGTCCTCGGAATAGGTGAACATATCTTCATCCGTCGCGATGAGCGCGCGGCTTTTATCCGAAAGCTCGGTGGTCAGGAAGACTGTGCCGAGCGTGACGGCAAGGATAAAGGCGACGGCAAGCGAGGCATAGGAGCCGAACTTCACAAGCCGGCTGCCGCCAAGCTTTTTCACGAACACCAGCACCGCAGCAATGACGATGACCCACAGGGCTATGGAGCAGATACGGTCAGCAGGAAAGCTGCCCCAATCAACAGGCTTGCCGTCCATGGGCGGCAGATCCCACACGAGGAAGCTGCCCTGCACCCAGCTGCAGATAAGCGCGACAAGGCAGGCCGCGCTTACAAGGTTATAAAGCTTCTCGTTTATCCTGCGGGCAATATACAGCACCAGAAGGATCGCGAGGAAGGCGGCGGCAAACAGCCCCAGCACATACGGGAGCATCTGCCCCGCCGTGAACCAGAACTCAAGCTGGTTTGTCACATACAGCTCATACGGGGCATAGATAAAGAGCGTAAAGCACAGCGCAAAGGCGATGAGCGCCCCTGACATGATGCCGCGTTTGTTTTCTTTTTTTCCTTCGGCAGAAGCAACTTTCATTCCGTAAAGCCCTTTCAGGAGAACAACATATTAATATAGAATGTATAGTACCACACAGTGCAGCATTTTTCAACTAAACACTGCTCAATCTATCGGTTCATAGAACATATCAAGATATTCCTCGAGCGTCACGCCAAGGTCGTATATCTCCTTGGCGGCGTCAAGGCCGACATAGCGGTAATGCCACGGCTCATAGATGATACCGGTAATGTCGCTGCTGCCGTTCGGATAGCGCAGGATGAAGCCGTACTTCCATGAGTTTTCCATGAGCCATTTCTGCGTTGAGGTCTCCTCCTGTCCCTCGTCAAGGTAGGGATAGTTGAGGTCGATGATATCCGCGGCAAGGCCGAGCTGGTGCTCGCTCGTGCCGGGGATGGCGACGGACTGCGCCGCGATTGCAGGCGCTTCCTCCGGATTCGTCCCGGCGGCGACAAGGCGCGCGATCTTGTTATTGAAGAGGTACTGCTGCTTTTCCATGGTGCGGTAACCGGAGCATATGTATGGGTCGTTCCCGGCCTCGGCGCAGTCGGCAATCATCTGCAGGAGAGCGTCGGCGCAGCGCACGTCTATATACTGCCCCTCCCCGTCATCATTGACGAGCTGAAGCTCCGTCTCCCAGTCCTCGGGCAGCTCGTGCCAGGGGTTGACGAGCGTGAGCAGCTCCGTGCGCTCCCGCAGCTGCGGGGTGGGTTCGGGCGTCGGGGTAGGCTCCGGGGTAGGCTCCGGAGTCGCCGCAAGCTCTATCGGCTCAGGCTCCGGTTCGGGAGCCGCGACGAACAGCTCAGGCATGCCGAGCACCGTGAGCAGCAGCGACGCACAGACCAGCAGCAGCGCCAGCATGACTACGAGCCCCGTTCTTTCCCTTGTTTCAAGCTTCAACTAAGGTCACTCCTCTTATGTATCAGAACGATATGTATCAGAACGAAATGATGCCAAGATGCTCAAGCAGGATCTTGACGCCGATGAGGATAAGGATGGCGCCGCCCGCGCGCTCCGCCCACGCCTTGAAGCGCAGGCCGAAGATATGGCCGATATAGATGCCGAGGGCGGACAGGCAGAAGGTCGTGACGCCGATGAGCGCGGACGAGGGCAGGATGCTAACTTCAAGGCAGGCGAAGGTCACGCCGACAGCGAGCGCGTCGATACTCGTGGCGACGGCCATCATAAGCATGGTCTTGACGCCGAAATCGTCATTGAGTTCCTCCGCCTTGGAGAAGGATTCCTGGATCATGTTCACGCCGATTATCGTGAGCAGGCCGAAGGCGATCCAATGGTCAAAGCTTGTGATGATATGCTCAAAGCGCGAGCCGAGGAACCAGCCGATGACGGGCATGAGAAACTGGAAGCCTCCGAAGTACGCGCCGGCAATAAGCGCATGCTTTACACCGAGCTTCTTCACGCTCAGCCCCTTGCAGACGGACACGGCGAATGCATCCATGCTCAGGCCGACGGCGACAAGCAGCAGTTCAACAAAACTCATTGACAAATTCTCCTCAAAAGTTTAACATTAATAAATAAGGGTGAGAATGATTTTCACCCATACCGGCAACGATACCGTATAACTGTACAATACGGGGACGCAAAAGTCAAGAAAACAACGGTATATCAACAAATATTGAAGCCAAAGAAAGGACGGTTTTTATGAACGAAGTTTGCGAAATGCTCAAGAAAGCGGGCACATATTTCATCGCCACCTGCGAGGACGGTCAGCCCAGAGTCCGCCCCTTCGGCACGGCGCACATCTATAACGGCAAGCTCTACATCCAGACAGGCAAGTCCAAGGCTGTATCGCGCCAGCTGCACCAGAACCCGAAGTTAGAGATATGCGCGATGCTCGACGGCGGCGAGTGGCTGCGCGTCGAGGCATCCGCCGTTGAGGACGACGACCGTGAGGCGCGCGTGAGCATGCTCGACGCTTACCCCGAGCTCAAGAGCATGTACTCCCCCGACGACGGCAACAGCGAGGTATGGTACCTGCGCAACGCAACAGCGACGGTGTACTCCTTCACCAAGCCCCCGAGAG
>ERZ773147.1895-NODE-1895-length-20082-cov-16.531133_pt1 | contig 20082 bp, 19 predicted proteins | sample MGYA00580851_ERZ773147 | MGnify/ENA primary metagenome ERZ773147 (study PRJEB29015, sample SAMEA2737818) | human gut metagenome | biome: human gut; feature: human-associated habitat; material: faeces | place: China | collected 2012 ... | reverse complement strand
GCGTAGAGTTCGTCTTCTTCGGTCCCTATGACCTCTCCGTCTCTCTCGGCATCCCCGGCCAGCTTGACGATCCGCGGGTAAAGGACGCTATCAAGGAAATGATCAGAAAGGCCAAGGCCAAGGGCGTATACTCCGGTATGCTCGGCATCGACCCCGAGGACACCAACGAGTGGTTCGCATGCGGCGTTGACTATATCACCCAGGTCGGCGATATGTCCATGTATTACAGAATGTGCGAAAAATGGGTCAAGGGCGTTAAGGAAGCCTGATAGATCATCAGGGCAGCAGCGAAAATCGCTGCTGCCCTTTTTTGAAGACATATAAAAGTCATGGCAGCCGTCCACAAAGGACAGCTGCCATGACTGCTCAGTCTGTCAAGCGGAGGGTCTCCGCATAGGGCATATCCTCGGTCTTCCAAGTGAGGTCGGTAAACTCAAACATACCCTCCCCCGGTGAGGAAGATAGAGCCCTTGTCGCCGATATACGCGCGCGAGCAGCGCGGAATATCGCAGGCCCATGAGGCGGCAATCGTCGCTATGGCGCCGTTTTTGAGGCGCGCGCTGATGGAGGTGTGGTTATCGAAACGCGGCACGGATTCAAGCGTTCCGGTGTAGTTGCAGCTTATCGTCTCAAACGATCCGGCCTTTGCGGTAATGAGCTTCCAGTCATGTGAAACGGACTCGATGGTCATGCCGCAGGCAAGGTTGGGATCCGTGCGCCATGAGGCCGTCATGTTCTTCGCATGGAAGCCGAAGCCGGGGCTGAGACGCGAGAACGCAATATTCACGGGACGGCCGAACATACCGGTGCGCACGAGTTCGAGCATCTTTCTGTATGCGGGGCGGTAATAGTGGGCAAAGCCGACCATTATCTTCGCATCGTATTCATCCGCCATGTGCTTTATCTTCATCGCGTCTTCCCATGTGGCGCTCACGGGCTTTTCCATGGAGGATATGGCAGGCGTATTGAGATAGCTGTGGCAGGTCGAATCAAAGCCGATCATCGCCAGATCGTCAGAGACTTTGAGATTGATATTGTATGCCGCTTCCTAGCGGAGACGACAATCACAACTATACGCCGTCGGATAATTGTGATGTCAAGACAATGGTGCTTGAGGATATAATCCGTACTTGCGAGGAACTGGGTGTGACCTGGTATGAGATCGCTGCAACGCAGATAATCCTGTCTTACAGCTTTGTGCCGGACTGCTTGCCTATATACTCCTCGATCATGTATGAATATTTCAGCATGAACTGCGTGTTGAAATCATCCAGGTCAATGCCGGTCATCGCCGCGATCTTCTGTTTGCGGTAGGAAAGCGTGTTGCGGTGCAGGAACATTTCTGTAGCTGTCGCGGCACTGTTGAACCCGTTCCTTGCAAGACATCCTAGAGTTTCGTACAGTTGGCTGCCGTTCTGCTTATCGTACTCCATGAGCTGGAGAAGCGCAGGGTGGCAGTAAAACCCGACCTTGCGGCTTTGCGCCACATTGTTTATAAGGTCGTAGAGCGCCACATTTTTGTATTCATACAGGTTCTCCGGCAGGTTCAGCAGGCCATTCAATTCTATGGCTTTCACCGCCTGCTCAAAGGAAGAAAGCACCGGAACGGGCGACAAGCAGGTGCGCATCACCCCGACGATCGCCAACCCTGCGCTGACGCCGGCAAGCATGTCGTCCGGCACGCGGGCGACGGACACCGATTTCGAGCTGAACGACAAGGTCGGCCTCACGATCACGATGACGGCGGACGGTTCGGCGTTCGTGGCGAACAAGGAGATGTCGTTCGACGGTACGGATTTCAAGACCGAGGGTTTCCTCTGGTACGAAGATGTCAACGCCACCTCGACGCTCTTCGCCTATTATCCCTACCAGGCCGGTGCCGCGGCGCCTGCGGAGTTTTCGGTAAAGGCGGATCAGAGCGGTGCGAACTACACGGCTTCCGACCTGATCGTGGCCGTGAAGACGGGGGTCAAGCCCACGTTGTCGTCCACGCAGATGACCTTCAAGCACAAAATGTCGCGGATCGTCATCAGCGTGACGAACGAATCGGGTTTCGACATCCGGGACATCGTCATCAAGGGTGCTGTCGGCACCGGTGTGCTCGATCCTGCCACGGGCGATTTTACGGCCAAGGCGGGTGCCGAGGCATCCGACGTGACCGCCAATACGGCCACTGCCGAGAAAGTTTACTACGCGCTGCTGGTGCCGCAGAACGGTGTGCAGCTCAAGGTTACGGTCACCACGGCCGATGGTAAGATGCGTACGCAGACGCTCGGCACGACCGACCTCAAGTCGGGTGAGAACCGCCGCATGGACTGCAACGTGCAGCCGGCTGACATTCAGGTGAAATTCAGCGGCCCGATCGCGGGCTGGGTCGACGGAGACGACCTGCTGCCGGACGGCGACGGCGAAGTGGAGACCCCGACCGTCGAGTGGGGCGGCGTGAAGTACAAGATCGTCACGCTCAAGGACGGCCGCACGTGGATGGCCGAGAACCTGCGCTATGTTCCTGAAGGCAAAACCATATCGAGCGACCCGAAGGACGGCAACGGGGTGTGGTACCCCTGCAACCTCTCGAAAGCTGCCGACCCGTCGTTGACTGAGACCGCGGGCCTGCTGTACAGCTATCCCGTGATGCTGGGAATGACCGGCGAGATGACGGGCACCAATTTCGACCAATACGAGGGTGCGCAGGGTATTTGCCCCGACGGGTGGCATATCCCGACGATGGCCGAGTGGCTCAAGCTGGCGGGTGTCGGCAGCGGCAGCCTGTCCGACCCGACGTCGCCCTATTTCGACAAGACGCAGAGCGGCGGTTCGATTGCCGCGCTCAACAAGGACGGTTTCAATATTGCGGGCTGCGGCTATATCAATGCGGCGAGCGCCACGGCGACCCCGGCCTATATGGCCACGGTCTCGGCTGCCGACGCTTCGGCGTTCGGCATGGGATATTTCCCCAGCTCGACGGGTTACAAGGTTACATACAATACGGCCGACGATCCGGAAAGCGGCATCAAGAACATCCAGTATTATGCCGGTATGATAACTTACAACAAGAGTTACAATCGCATGACAATCGCTTACCAGGGTGGTTATTGCGCCGCTCCCGTCCGCTGTATCAAGGACAAGGAGTGATCCTCACCCCCGCACACACAAACACACACAACACAAACAACAATAAATGAAACGTAAACCTAATTATCTGAAGCACCTGCTGCAATGGGGCGTACTGGCCGCCATTGCGGGCACGGTGCTTTGGGCCAAATTGAGCGACAAACCCGTCGATGTCGAGGCATATTGTCCTTTTGGCGGGTTGCAGGCTTTCGGCACCTATGTGGTGAACAACTCGCTGGCCTGCTCGATGTCGATGCTCCAGATCATGATGGGCCTCGTGCTCGCCGTGGGAGTGATTCTGTTCAGCAAACTTTTTTGCGGATACCTCTGTCCGCTGGGCACCGTCGGCGAGTGGATGGGGCGTGCCGGGAAAAAACTGCACCTGCAGGTCGATGTCCCTTCGGGCAGCATCGTCGACAAACTGCTGCGCGTGGTGAAGTACGTGCTGCTCTTCACGATCCTCTATTTCACGCTCTCGTCGAGCGAGCTGTTCTGCAAGAAACTCGACCCGTTCTATGCCGTGGCTACGGGTTTCAAGGGCGAAATCGTGCTTTGGATGTCGCTCACGAGCCTTGCGCTGCTGCTCCTGGGCGGCTTCGTGGTGAAGATGTTCTGGTGCAAGTATATCTGTCCGCTGGGAGCTGCCAGCAACATTTTCAAATTCACGCTGCTGTTCGTGATCGCCGCCCTCGGCGGCTGGGCGCTCGGTGCGCTGGGCGTTGCGAACGCATGGGTATGGACGATCGGCGGCGCATGTCTTGCCGCCTATATCGTCGAGATCGCCAAGATGCGCAGCTGCACCTTCCCCCTGATGTACATCAAGCGGGACTTGAACACCTGCAATAATTGCGGACTGTGCGAAAAGAAATGTCCCTACCAGCTTCCGATCCATGACTATGTGAAGGTGAAGCATGTCGACTGTACGTTGTGCGGCAACTGCATCGGTGCGTGTGCCAAGGATGCCTTGCAGGTCAACGGCCGCCGTTCGCTGCGCTGGGTGCCCGGGTTGCTGGCCGTGGTGCTCTTCTTCCTGGCCATATGGCTGGGTTCCACCATGGAACTGCCGACGATCGACGAGAAGTGGGGCGACTACGAGAAGGTCGAGAACCTGCAGACGTTCGAGATGGAGGGCTTGCAGACGATCAAGTGCTTCGGTTCGTCGAAGGCTTTTTCGGCCAAGATGCAGGCCGTGCAGGGCGTATATGGCGTCAAGACCTTCGTACGCCGCCATGGCGTCGAGGTGCTTTACGACCCGGCTGCCACCGATACGCTGAAGATACAGGCTGCGATCTTTGCGCCGACGCTGCGCAAATATGCCATGCCGGGCGAGCAGGTGCCGATGCTCGACGTGGTGAAGCTCGGCGTCGAAGGGCTCCACGACCGGATGGATATGATCTATTTCGGCATGGTGCTCCAGAAGATCGAGGGAGTCTACGGCTTCACGTCGGAGTTCGCCTGTCCGGTGGATGTGACGGTCTACGTCGATCCGGCCGCCGGTATTACCGAAAAAATGTTCGGGGAGGCGATCGACGCCAAGGAACTGGTCATCCCGACCAAGGAGAGCGAGAAGGTGATCCCGATGCATACGGTGCTTAAAAGCTATGCGGTCGCCGGACAGGTTTCGCGCGAGGAGTTTGCGCAGATCATGTTCCGCGATGTGGAGAAGCTCGCGGGCAGGTTCGTTGCCAACCAGGAGAAGTGGGGGGACGACGAGCAGTTCCCCAAGGCGGTCTACGAGATGGTATTCCCCGGTATCGAGAAGATGCCGATCCGCAATGCGTTCCCCTATTTCAAGAGCTTCCTTTCGTGTACGGACGGCATCGTGTCCGTGGATTTCGTCCTGCGGGATATGAAGCCCGTGATGCGCATCCGCTATGTGAAGTCGATGTGGGACGACGCGAAGCTGTGGAAAGAGGTTTTCCAGGCCGAAAAATGGACGCTGCGCATGGCTGACGGCACCTTCAAGGAGGCTGACCCGCGGCTGAAGTTTATGACCGAGGGTAAGACCGTCGAAGAGTAACCCTAAACTCAACGGGAGGGCGTCGGCGACGGTGCCCTCCCGTTTATAAGAATGAAAGATATGAGAAGATGGATAGCCTGTCTGGCCGTTGTGCTGCTCTGTATGCAGCCTGCGATGGCCGACGAGGGCATGTGGCTGATGCACCGGCTGGCGGAGATTTATCCGCAGATGAAGGCCCGGGGACTGAAAATCAAGGATAAGGAGATCTACAACGAGAAATCGGCTGCGCTGGCAGATGCCGTGGTGGCTGTCGACGGCGGCATGGGGACGGGCAGCATGATCTCCGACCAGGGGCTGATGATTACCAATCACCATGTGGCTTACAGCGACATCTGCGCCCTGTCGACGCCCGAATGCAACCTGCTCGAAACGGGATTCTGGGCACGCACGCACGATGAGGAGATTCCCGTCCCCGGCAAGACCGTGTGGTTCGTGCGCAAGGTGGTCGACGTGACCGACGAGGCCAATGCGCTCAAGGAGGAGATGAAAGCCGCCGGGAAATGGGGCATGATGGCTCCGCGCCGCCTCTATGCCGAACTGGAAGGGCGCTACGGCCGGGAAACGGAGTGCGAGGTGTCGTGCTACTCGATGTGGGGCGGCAAAATGTACCTGATGTTCTACTACGACATCTACAAGGATGTGCGGCTGGTGGGTACGCCGCCTGCGTCGATCGGTGCCTTCGGCGGCGATTACGACAACTGGGGCTGGCCCCAGCACAAGGGCGATTTCGCGCTTTACCGCGTCTATGCCGACCGGGAGGGACGTCCTGCGGCCTATTCCGCCGATAACGTGCCGCTCAAACCCCGCCGCGTGTTGCAGGTCGCCACGGGCGGCGTGCATGACGGCGATTTCGCAATGGTGATCGGATTCCCGGGGCGTACGAACCGCTATGCGTCGTCGTTCGCCGTGGCCGAGAAGCAGCGTGTCCGGAACCCGATCGTCGTGGCCAACCGCCATGACCGGATGGATATTCTCAAACGCCATATGGAACGCGATCCGCGGGTGCGCATGGAGTATTCGGATGCTTATTTCGGCCTGAGCAACTACGCCGACTACGCCAAGTGGGAGAACAAATGCCTGCGCCGTTTCGACGTCGTGGCGATCCGTGAGGCCGAGGAGGAACGCCTGCAGCGTTGGATCGAGGCCGATTCCGCCCGCAAGGCCGAGGACGGGACGTTGCTCGAAGAGCTCGCGCGCGGTTACAAGGCGCGGCAGGGCGCCGAGCGCAACCTCAATTATTTCCGCGAGGCATGGCTCGGCCCCAGCGAGGCGCTGCTCGTGGCCAACCGCGTGTCGTCGTACCTTGGTAAACTCGAACGGCTGAAGCAGGACTCGCTGATCGTGGATTCGAAGGATGCCCGAAGCGTCGTGGCCGGGAGCGGCCGCCTGCGCCGTAACTACGATGCCGCGACCGACCGCGACCTGTTGGCGCGGATGGTGGTGAACTTCACGGCCAACGTGCCGCGCGAGATGTGGGGCGTGCAGTTGCAGGCGATGTACGACCAGGCGGGAGGCGATGCCGACCGTATGGCGCGTGCGGCGTTCGATGCTTCGTTTTGCAGCGACCCCGTGCGTTACGATGCCTATTTCTCGAAGAACCGGTCGGTGGCCGAGATACGCCGCGACCCCATGGTGGCGCTTACCGAATCGGTCACCGTACAGCGTTTTACGGGCGGTGTGGACAAGGCCGAGAAGCGCGGCCGGGCGCATGTCGGGCGGAGCGAGAGCCGCTATGCCGACCTGCTTTACGATTTCCGTGCTTCGGAAGGACTGGCGCAGTATCCCAATGCCAACTCGACCATGCGCCTGACCTACGGTAACGTGCAGCCCCTGAACCCTTCGGACGGCGTGCATTACGATTCGCGTTCGACGATCGCGGGCTATATGGAGAAGTACAACCCTGACGAATACGAATACCGTGTCGACGACCGTATGCGGCGGCTGATCGCCAAACGGGACTGGGGACGCTGGGGCGAGAATGGTACGCTCTATGTCAATTTCCTGACCGACAACGACATTACGGGAGGCAATTCGGGCAGCCCCGTACTCGACGGCAGGGGGCACCTTATAGGGCTTGCGTTCGACGGCAACCGCGAGTCGATGGCCGGCGATGTGTGGTTCCATCCCGAATTGGCGCGCACGGTGTGCGTGGATATCCGCTATGTGATGTGGGTGATCGACAAGTATGCCGACGCCGGGTGGTTGCTCAACGAAATGAAGTTCGCAAAATAACCCGGTGTGCCGGTGGTAACCGCGGCATCCCGACGTATCAAGCAGACCTGCCAATTGGCAGGTCTGCTTTTGTTGCAGGGGCATAGCTGTCCGGTGTCCGTATCCGTATGGCTTTTGGGATCGGTGTCCGTCTGCGTATCCGTCGCGCGTTTGGGGTCGGCGCCCGTATCCGGTTTCGTCGGGCTTTTGTCTTCGGCCTCCGTCTCTGTTACGTGTTTGGGGTCGACCTCCGGCTCCTGTCCGCGTCTATCCCAGAAGCAACTGCCGCAGGGCGGGAATATCTTCCGCAATAAATGCGGGTTTTGCGGTCTGAAGCTCTTCGCGGCTGCCGTAACCCCACAATACGCCGATGGCGGCAAGCCCCGTTGCGGCTGCGCCTTCGACGTCATGGCGGCGGTCGCCGATCATCACGGCACGGTCGGGGTCGTCGATGCCCAGCGTGGCGAGTGCATGGCGGATTACGTCGGCCTTGGCGTCGCGCGAGCCGTCGGGCGTGCTGCCGCTGATAAGCGCGAAGTCGTCCGCGAACCCGAAGTGCCGGGCAATCTGCTCCGCGAAACGGGTAGGTTTCGAGGTCGCCACGACCAGTGTCGCCCCGTGCGCCCGCAGGTCGCGTAACAACTCGGGGATCCCTTCGTAGAGCCTGTTTTCGAAAATTCCTTTCGGGGCGTAATATTCGCGGTATTTTTCGACAGCCACCTCGGCATCGGCGTCGCTCATGTCATAGAATTCGCGGAACGAATTGCGCAGCGGCGGCCCGATGAAGGGGCACAGCGCCGTGGGGTCGTCGGCCTCGATGCCGAAATGCCGCAGGGCGTACTGCACCGAACGGGTGATACCCGGCATCGGGTCGGTGAGCGTTCCGTCGAGGTCGAAAAAGAGGTATTTCCAGCGCATGGATCGTCGTTTTATATTATTCCGGACGAATCACGCTTTTTACGCTATTCCTTGCCGGCTTGCCGGGTGGAAAAATGCAGAATAAGCGTGTCGCCCTCTTCGAAGAGGCCGGGCGTCCCTATCTGAGCCTGAGGAACGAGTAGCCGAAGCGTTCGCAGGCGGCCTTTTCCAGCTTTTCGCGCACCGAGGGATGGGCGACGGCGATCAATGCCCGCGCCCGCTGGGCGAGGTTGCGGCCGCGCAGGTGCGCAACGCCGTATTCCGTTACGATGTGCTGTACCATGTGGCGGGTCGTCACGACGCCCGCGCCGGGCGTCAGCAGCGCCTTGATCTTCGATTCGCCTTTGGGAGTAGTCGACGGGATGGCGATGAAGGTTTTCCCGCCCTCCGACAGGGCTCCTCCGTACATGAAATCGTGCTGCCCGCCTACGCCGGAAATGATGCGCTCACCGACCGAGTCGGCGCAGACCTGCCCCGTGAGGTCGACCTCGACGGCCGAGTTGATCGCCATCACGCGCGGGTTCTCGCGGATGCGGAACGGGTCGTTCGTCCATGCCACATCCTTCATCACGAGGTCTTTGCGGTAGTCCATATAATCGTACAGCCGGCGCGATCCCAGCGCCAGCGAGGCGACCGTTACGCCGGGCATGACCCGTTTGAGCGAGTTGTCGATCACGCCGCTTTCGAGCAGCGGCAGCACGCCGTCGGTCATCGCCTCGGTATGCAGCCCGAGGTGTTTGTGGCCCGTGAGCGCGGCCAGCACGGCATTGGGGATTCCGCCCACGCCGATCTGCAATGTCGCTCCGTCGGGGATCAGTTCGGCGATGTGGTTGCCGATCCTGCGTTCGATGTCGGTGGGGGTTGCCGAGGGCACCTCGACCAGCGGGTCGTCGACCTCGACGGCCGCGGCGACGCGCGAGAGGTGGATCACGGCGTCGCCGTAGGAGAACGGCATGGCCGTGTTGACCTGCGCAATGACTGTCCTGGCGCATTCCACGGCCGAAACGGCCAGGTCGGCCGAGACGCCGAACGAGCAGTAGCCCTCCTCGTTGGGGCGCGAGAGGTTGAGGATTGCCACGTCGACGGGCAGCGTCCCGTCGCGGAACAGCCCCGGGATTTCACCCAGGAAGGCCGGGATCGACTGTCCGTAGCCCTGGGCCAGCCAGCGGCGGATGTTATTGGCCACGAACAGGCTGTTGACCAGGAACGTATCCTTGTATTCGGGGCTGCAATAGGGGGCGTCTGCCCTCCCGACGGCGAATCCGGAGTAGAGCGTGACATCGGTGAGCTCGGCGGCGCGGTCGGTCATGGCGCGGACGAGCACTTCGGGGATCGAGGTGCTGCCCTGAATGTAGACGCTGCTGTGCGGGCGGATGAGCTTTACGGCTTCGGCGGCTGTCGTGAATCGCATAGGCTTATCGGTGGTTTTGCCCGAAGGCGGTTAGGCGTGTTTCGAGCAGTTCGAACTGCTCGGGGCGGTTCAGTTGCGAAACGCAGACCCGGATGCCCGGCTGGCGGCTGCCGGTCGATGTGAGCGATATGGCGCAGATGCCGTAAAGGAGCAGTTCGCTCAGCAGCTCCGCGCTGGAGAGACCGCCGTAGCCGACGGTGTAGAAGAATCCGTCGCTGACGGTTTCGTCCTGGTCTTTGTCGTAGACGATGCGGAAGCCGTGGCGCTGGAAGATCTCCTTGGTGAGGCGGGCGCGCCGGGCGTATTCCGAGGTTTCGCCCACGAAATCGAGCTGCCCGTCGGCCGCAGCGCGGAACATCGCCGCCAGAGCGTGCTGCGCCGAGTGGCTCGTGCCTGACGAGGCGGCATAGAGGAACGTCAGGACATAGGCGTCGCCCAGGCGCCCCATGCCGTAGCGCTGTTTGAGCGCGGGGTAGTGCCGCGGGTAGAGTTTGTCGGAGATGGCCGCGATGGCGATGCGCTGGCCGGCGTAGCTGAATATCTTCGAGCCGGAGATCATCAGGATGTAGTTGTCCGTGTACCTGGCCACGGTGGCCTGGTAGGGCGCTTCGAAGGGGCGTCCCAGTGGTTTGCGGAAGTCCATGCAAAGGTAGGCGAGGTCTTCGATGACGATGGCGTCGTATCGGGTAGCCAGCTCGCCGATCGTACGCAGCTCATCCTCGGTGAGGCATATCCACGCCGGATTGTTGGGGTTCGAATAGACGATGGCGGCGATGTTGCCCTGTGCGAGGTAGCTTTCCAGCTTCGGGCCCAGTTTTTCGGCGCGGTATTCATAGATGTCGAACGATGCGCTGGGGATATCGAGGATCTGCACCTGGTTGCGCTGCACGGGGAACCCGGGGTCGATGAAGAGGATCGTATCCTTCCCGGGCGCGAGCTGCGAGCAGAGCAGGAAAGCCGTGAAACTGCCCTGCATCGACCCGACCGTCGGGATGCAGCCCTGCGGTGCGACCCCGACGTCGAGGAACGCGCGGATGAAACGCGAAGCCTGTTGTTTGAGTTCGGGGATGCCGAACATGTTGGGGTACTGCGACGCCACGCCCGATTGTAGCGCCCGGCATTCGGCTTCGACCCCCGCCTTTTCGGGCGGAAGCCCCGGCACGCCCATTTCGAGGTGCAGGAATTCCATCCCCGTCTGTGTTTCCATGATGCGGGCTATGTCACCCGACTGGCGGATCGTCGCCTGGGCGATGTCCGCAATGTCCATGCGCTCCAGCGCGGAGTCGAGCACGGAGCGGTCTATCGGCAGCCTTCCCATTGTGCGGTCTGTTTTTGTGCGTATGCGTAGCCAGCGCGGAATGCCGCGAGGTTCGTGTCGACGATGGCGTCGCCCTTGCGGGCGAAAATGGCGCGTATGCCCGCTTCGAGTTTTTTGGGTGCGATGCCCAGGAACGGTGCTGCGGCGCCCAGCAGCACGATGTTGGCGGCACGGGGCGATGCGGCCTGGCGGGCGATGGCATCCACGTCGAGTGCCACGCTGTGCGGCAGGGAGGCTATCTCCCGCCCGAGCGTATCGGCATCGGGATAGTCGGGGATGTTGACCAGCGGGGCGGTGTTAGTGATGACCCAGCCCCCGGTCGAAAGCCACGGCAGGTAGCGGAGTGCTTCCATTGGTTCGAGCGAGATGATCAGGTCGGCGGCACCCCGCGGAATGAGGTCGGAGGCGATTTCATCTGACGAGATGCGCAGGTTCGACTGCACGTCGCCGCCCCGCTGGCTCATGCCGTGGACTTCGGCCTGCTTGATGTGCAGCCCCTGGTCGAGGGCAGCCCTGCCGATGACGGTGGCGATCGAGAGGATGCCTTGTCCCCCTACGCCCGAGAGTATGATGTCGCGTTTCATGGTTTGCCTGTTTTTAGGGTTTTGCCGCCGGGCGGTCGCCGCGACGGGCGTGTCGCTATTGTTTCTGTTTGGTTGCGTTGTGCCGTTTGGCGGTCTGTATGCATTCGCGGCGGGGGATGATGACCGAGACGCCGTCGAAGGCGATCTCTTCGCGGAGCATGGCCTTCATCTCTTCGCGGGTTCGGGGCAGCGGCACTACGACGCGGATGTGGGCGGGGTCGACGCCCAGGCCGGCGCATATCTGCTCGAGGCGTCCCGTGCCGGCCGAATCCTGGCCTCCGGTCATGCCTGTGGTGAGGTTGTCCGAAATGACGACCGTGATGTTCGTCCCCTCGTTCACGGCGTCCAGCAGCCCGGTCATCCCCGAGTGGGTGAAGGTCGAGTCGCCGATGACGGCCAGGGCGGGGTGCTGTCCGGCGTCGGCTGCGCCTTTGGCCATCGTGATCGAGGCGCCCATGTCGACGCAGGTGTCGATGGCATGGAACGGCGAGAGCCACCCCAGCGTGTAGCAGCCGATGTCGCTGAATACCTTGGCATTTTCATATTCGCCTGCTACCTCCGTCAGTGCCGTATACATGTCGCGGTGGCCGCAACCCTGGCACAATGCGGGCGGACGGGGGACGACGATGCCGCTGGCGGCGAGGGTCGCGTGCGGGGCGAGCCCCAGGGCCGTGCGTACGCTGTCCGGAGTCAATTCCCCGGTGCGGGGCAGTTCGCCCGACATGCGGCCGCGGATCTCAACGGGCGCAGGCAGGATGCCGCGCAGGGCTTCTTCGACGACGGGTTGTCCCTCCTCGATGATGAGCAGCGCCTTGCATTCCGACGCCATGCGGCGCACGAGTTCCTGCGGAAGCGGGTATTGCGATATTTTGAGCACCGGGTGCGGGCATCCGTCGGGGTAGTTCTCCATGAGGTAGTTGTAGGCAATGCCGCAGGCGATGATGCCCAGCGATTTGTCTTCAGCGTCGGCGTAACGGTTGAAGCGGCTTGCAGCCGCCTCCTCTTCGAAGCGGGCATAGTCGGCGAGCAATGCCTCGTATCTTACGCGCGAATTGCCCGGCATCAGCACCCATTGGCGCGTCCGGGCGGGATAGGCGAGGCTGTTCTCGGGGCGTGCCTCGCGCGGTTCGACCATGGCGCGCGAGTGGGCCATGCGGGTCGTAAGGCGCATCAGTACGGGGATGCGGTATTTTTCCGAGAAATCGAACGCGGCCTGCACCATCTCGTAGGCCTCCTGCTGCGTGGAGGGCTCGAACGTCGGGACAAGGGCGAACTTGCCGTAGAAGCGTGAATCCTGTTCGTTCTGGGACGAGTGCATCGAGGGGTCGTCGGCCGCCACGACGACCAGTCCGCCGTTGGCTCCCGTCATCGCCGAGTTGACGAAGGCGTCGGCGGCGACGTTCATGCCCACATGTTTCATGCACACCAAGGCGCGCTTTCCGGCGAACGACATGCCCAGCGCCTCCTCCATCGCCGTCTTCTCATTGGCCGACCATGTGCAGTGGATGCCTCGTTCGGCGGTGAGCGGATGTCCTTGTATATATTCGGTGATTTCGGTCGAAGGTGTGCCCGGATAGGCATAGACACCCGACAATCCTGCGTGGAGCGCCCCCAGTGCGAGGGCTTCGTCTCCGAGTAATAATTCCCGTTTTGCCATGAGGTCGTGCAGTTATGCTGTTTTTACAAATTTAAGGAATTTTTAATTAAAAATTCACTTTTAATGATAAAAAATCACATAAAACGGTATTTAATATTTAAAATATTATATAAATAAGTGTTTTTGGAAAAAATTGTAATATGGCATCCGTGCCATACAATGACGACTGGCAGGAACGGGTATAAAAAAGCAGCCGATCCCGAAAGACCGGCTGCCCCGTTTGCGTCATTATTCCCCGAATAGTGTTTTCAGTAATTCGGGCGTTTCGATTTCTTCACAATTTATGCTTCCCAGGAGCCCGCGGCCCTTTTCGGTCAGTGAAAAGTACATCTGCCGCTTATCGTTCGTACCCAACTCCCGGTTTACGTAGCCTTTCCCTTCGACCGAGCGGAGCACCTTCGAGGTGTTCGACGGAGTAAGACCCAGCATTTCGCCCAGCTCCCCGCAGGAGAGACGTCCGGCTTTCGAAAGGCTGCATAAGGCCATGCCTTCGTTCAGGCAGATCCCGTGCGAGCGTTCGAGTGCCGCTTCGAACCGGTTGACGGCCCGTTGCAGCTCGCGGATCCTACACAGTTTTTCCATTGTCTGCCGGTTTGCGTATGGCCTGTTTGCCGCAGTGCCCGATACATTTGCCGCATTCGATACATTTCTCCGGGTCGATTGCCGGAAGCCCGAACCCCGATTGGGTGATCGCCCCGACGGGACAGACCAAAAGCAGCGGGCACCGGTGGTTCTGCGGGCAGCGGAGATTGTCTACGGTGAGTGCCATGCCTGTTTACTTGTTGAGCAGTACCTGGTCGATAGCTTCCTTGAGCGACGCCTTGGGCAGGGCACCCTGTGCGATCTGGGGCTTGCCACTGGTGGGGATGAAAAGCAGCGTCGGGATCGAGCGGATGCCGAATGCGGCGGCGAGCTCCTGCTCCTCTTCGGTATTCACCTTGTAGATGTAGATGCTGTCGCCGTACTCGGCAGCCAGCTCTTCCAGAACCGGGGCAAGCGCCTTGCAGGGGCCGCACCACGATGCGTAGAAGTCGATGAGCGCCGGTTTGTCGCCGAGGTACTTCCACTCGGTAGGGTTCGTTTCGTAATTTGCGACTTTGGTCAGGAAATCCGCCTTGGTCAGTGCGATCGTTTTCATGCTATTCTCTTTTTTAGTGTTGTTTTCCTTGTTGCTGCCGTTTGCGCAGGCTGCCAGGCCGAGCATGCACAGCGTTGTCAATAATAGTTTTTTCATGGGCTTTATCCGTTTTTATCGTTCTTCTGTATCAATAACGATGCAAAGATATGAATTATTTTCCATTAAAACAAATTTCCTATGGAAAATAACAAGTCGGATAGAAAATGAATTATTAAAATGCCGGGAGCGCGATAGTCGTTATAATAACAATCGAACCGATCCGGAACGAAAGGTTCGATTGTTTTTGGGGGTTACCACAATTCCATCTGAACAGCTTCGATATGGCATTTTTCAGGGATGTAGATGCAGCCGGGATTCTCCCGGATTGTCCGGGTAATGAAATCCCTGAATTCTCGTTCAGAATTTTCTTCGCTGAATATGTCCCTGCCGATTATTTCATTTAGGGCGACCCAGTTGAAAGTATTGGCTTTGTTGAAGAATCTTCGGAACCATATTCTTATTTCTGTTCCGTTCCGCACGCGGATGCTGGAACTGTTTTCCGAATTGTTGCTTGTCTTCACCTGGAGTAAAGAGCCGTCTTCCTTGCAAAAGTCGACCGCGTCTATGGTGCTTCCCCAGCAGCAATACCAACCATACGGGTGTAAAATTGTCGCCAGATATTCTTCGAGCAGATTGCCGAGCATCCCCTCGATTGTCATCATGATGGAGTGCCCTTTTTCAAGTGTATCTGCGAAATTGTCGTCGATATCTTCTCTTCGGGTTCGGAGAATTAATTTTACGGCGGGATCCGGTTTTGTTTGGGATTTTTTGCCATGCCGTTTCGACGGCCTGCTGTCGTATCCTGAAAGGTATCGTGCAACCCACTTCTCGACATATTCTTTGAGGGGGATGGGCTCGTCCTGGTTAAACCCCAATGCCGGTAGATTGCGTATATCGCTAAAGGCCACACTCAGGACGACTCCTAATTCTTTCGTGTAGGCGTCTTTTGCAAAAGTTTTCGCAAGCGAGATCGCTTTTTTGGATGAAAAATCATCGAAATTAGTGGTTGCTTTCATTGGGGGATGTTTTTCTGATAAAGTTAATGATTATTTGTTTCATAAATAGCGTTATCACCGGCTTTTCTTTATTTAGTGTGAAAAGGCATAAAATCCGGCGGGTTTATTCACTGTCCGGCACATTATTATGTTTAACCGATACAATCGGTTTGCACCTTGGTTTACATAAACGGTGAGAACCGAGGGAAAACAGGCTTGAAACGAGACACGGAAAAACTACCTGCATTGCCGAAAGAGTTTGGTTTCAGCGATGTAACTCGCTAAAAAACAATAGAGGGAGCAACTTTCTTTGCTCCCTCTTCGTGACACCGACAGGACTCAAACCTGTAACCTTCTGATCCGTAGTCAGATGCTCTATTCAATTAAGCTACGGTGCCGAATTGCAGGTGCAAATGTAGGGCAGCGTTGATTAACAGATAGTTACGGGCGTTGATTTTGTCGATGAATTTCTCTTTTTCGTGCTGTTGCTCGGCGCGGTTTAAACATTGGTTTAAACATTTCGGGTGATTCGTTTTTCCCAAAGTTGGGTTAATAAATTAAGTGAATTAGTTGATTGTTTGATAAATAGAAAAAGTGACAAACTATGTCGAAAGGGCAATTATATAGCCCCTCGTTTTTAGTCTGTCACTTGCCGTTGTCAAAGGAAAACGCCGCATTTTTTCGGCTCTCTCCTTAACCTTTATAGATACGATGTAATTTAACTCCAAATTGTTTGGTGCTTTATTCAAGTACTTGAAATGAGGTAATTTCTAATGTTTTATCACGCCCTCCTTGAATTAGCTTACCTGAGGCGACAATATTCCGACCTTGTTCGAATGCCTCTGTTGCTTGTTGGAATTTTTCTTTGTCTAATTTGATATTTATTTTACATTTATTTTCATTTTCGTCAAAAGTGAGTATTTTTACAAGCCCGCTTTCTCTTGCTCCGATATCAGGATGAGCTTTTAATTCGCAAATTTTGCCTACATATTGTTGTTCTTCTACCTCTTCTTTGGTAAATTTACTTGCAATAGTGCGAATTGCATCAGTATATTGAGATTCAATTGTAATTAAATTAGGTATCCGCAAATCTACATTTATTGGCAATTCTTGACACCAATCAATAGATAATTCTATATCTGATCTTACAGCTTCACTTATATCTGCAATTGCATCCATGAAATTAGAGCTATAAATGCCGCTATAAATATTTTCTTCGATTTTTCCATTATTGTTATGGGATAGATCGTTTTGTATATCAGATATATTTTTTAGGATATGTTCATTGGAGCGCCTTGCAATTGGCTCATCAAATAATTCTAAATCCATATTACTTAGTGGGCACATTACATTAATAATGTAACTACCTCTTTCTGATTGGCCTAAATAATAGTCTTCAATAGTATTAGTTGAAATTCTTTTGTGTCTTTTTGCAGGCTCCTTGATATCACATATAGATGCTGATATCATGGATTTAATAGCGTCTATTAAATCTGTTGCTTGTTCTAATGGTATTGTCCCTTGTCTTGTATATATATTATTTACCCGCCATTTCAAAATATCGGATAATGGAGAGCTTAATTTAATTATTAATGAAGAATTAGAACAATTATAATATGTAGCTAAAGTATCTATTAGATTCAAAACGGATTCATAATAATCAGATATAGTGTTATCCATTGGAATTATAGTACCAATTCTCTGGTCTGGAGATAAATATTGCACTCCTAATCCATTTTTCAAGACATAATCACGAATCCACCCTTCGTGTTCCAAGTAATTCATGAGTGCTCGAGGAGTAATATATTGAATATTTTGATGTATTTTCATAAGTCCTCCTCTTTGGAAATCTTCACCATAATTTCATGTAACGCATTTGGTGAAAAAATATTATCATGCGGGATTATTATCCGCTTTGAATTTGCGTTAGTTGTTTGTGCTTGTCCTTTTAATGAAATCCAATAAGCACATTTCCTTAAAATTAGATTATTGACATTATGAGTAATCCAGTTTCCTTTTTGAGGCGGCAAGTGTAAAAGCACAAGTATAATATCTAACTGTCGATGAGTGTCTGCTAAAATATTATAATTTCTTGCTTGAAGATCATAAACAATATCCCCATCGCCATTCACAAAAATGTGTTCTTCACTGCAACATGCCTTTATTTGAACTTCAAGAGAAGATGATGCTAAAAGGGAATCAGGAGCAGGCTTGCTATTGCTTTTTATAAGAGCATCAACGCCATCGTTATCCCGATCAATATGTTGTACTGCATATCCTGCATAACATGCTACTGTTTGTAAATAAGCTTTACTTAATTCCTCTTGTATTGCGGTGTCGGGTAACATGTAGTTAATTTGAAAACGGTAAATATATTAGTAAATATATGAATTAGTTTTAAAAAAACAAAAAATTATCATTTTTGCAATATTGTATTTAAGTATTTTTCGCAAAATCCAGCTAACGGGAATTTCACTACCTCGTCCCGTCCGTCGGATGTAGTGTATTGGAATAGGATTGTATCGGCTTTCACGTGGTAGTCGAATAAATTCACCTTTTCGCCCGTTCCCTCAATTTGTGCCTCGTTAGCCGTCATTGTGCCGATTATCCCGTCCATTTCGTTAAGTTCGCACTTTCATCCGAATATGTATTGTCGGTTCTTTGTAAGGACAATTTCGACAGGCTTTGTTATGTCTGCCATATTAGGGGCAAACATGTAGATAAATGTTTCGGGAAATATTTCGTCTTTGGGTTTTCCTACAAGCAGGACTATTCCCTCTGTTTGGCTCCATTTAACCGTCTTTTGGATTATGTGTTTATCCTCTCATGTGTCGGTCTTTCATTCTGTTTTAGGTTGTTTGTATCTGTTCATTTTAGCTAAAATTTAATAGTTATTTATCTTTATAAAGATAAGATGATTAGCGGAATAAAACAAGGACAAACTTGCGTAAAAGAGTACTTTTAACATTCTTACACAAGTTTGTCTATGATTCATCAATTCACACGTTTGTAAGTATATGTGTCTTCTTCTGTAAATTCGGGGTCGATTCTGTGTTCAAATAATATAAGTTGAGAGGATGTGAGTTTTTTGATTTGAAATTCCTGCGTTTCCTCATATTCTCCATCTTTTTCAACGATTATCAGAACATTATTAGACACCGTATATGTTCCGTTTGTTGTATTATTGACGCTTTGATTCGTGTAACTTACCCGCTTCATTTTTCCATGTCCGTCAAAGGTATAAGTCCAATAATAATCGTCATCATCTATTGCTGGATATGAATCAGACCATTCATCTCGTGTCCCATCGTTATCGACACTCCAACCCTCAATGAGCGTGATTTGCCACGTTCCCGCAATTTGATTAGGGTCAATCTTGTTGTCATCATCGGAACAAGCCGAGAAAGAAACTACCGCAAACATGGCGGCCACAATAAGAAACAACTTTTTCATAGTTGTAATAAGTTTAGGTTGTCGCTACGCACCACCGCGACGGTTAATTTTTGGATTTAAGGAAAACAGAAAGCGTGGTGCCGAAAACTTATCTTATTAGAGTAGGTCGTAGGAAACCTTGAAGATAAAATAAGCAACAGCCCCACGCCTATATCCACGAATGGATATGACGCGAGAAGATGTCGGCCTACTCCTTCTTCAGATTGAATTTCCTACGTTCACTCTAAAGGAATAAACTTACACTTTCCGTGTTTGTCGTATGTCCCACAAAGATAGACAAGACAAACTAAAAAGCAAAACATCTTTCCGATTTCTCGGAACTGTTGCAGATTGAATTATAAAGAATAAGCCGAAAGATGTCTCCTCTTTCGGTAAATCAAAGGACAAACTTGGTCGCAGGGTATTAAAATAGCCCCCTCGTCCAAGTCTGTCCTTGTCGCTGGTATTTGACAATGATATTCCGCATTTCTTCCGTCAGCAGAAAATTGATAGGTTTGCCCGTTTTCTTGCGAACGTATTGCACCCGACCGTCCCGTACATTCCCGTATTTCAGCAGGGCGATGTCTGCAAAGTTAATCCCTGCTCCGAAATAGCTGAACACGAAAATATCCCGTGCTAATCGTTCGGAGGGATAGCCTTGCGACAAATCGAGTGCAATAACCTTGCGCACGTCCTCTTTCGTGATGGCCCGTTTCTTCGTCCGCGTATCGAATTTGCTGACTTTATAGGCATCGAACGGGTAATAATCCCGTTTCACCAACTGCAATTCTACCGCCTTGTTGAACACGCTACGCAACGTCCGAAAGAGTTGGCTGATGGTCGTATCACCGCAACCGCTCGTCCGTAACCAATTCTCATAACGACGCAACCACACGGTGTCAATATCGCTGAACGGGATTTGCAACCGCTGCCCCGTGAATTTCAGCAACGATGTACGGGAGTATTTGTAAACGCCTGCATTGCCAAGTTTACCGCCGCGTTTCATGTCGTCAATCAGTTTATCGTACAATTCAACCACCGTAGCGCAACGGACTTGGTTATGAAAATGGGACACGAGCGTTTCCACCGTGTATTCACGTTGCTGGGAGGTCATTTCGACAATCAAATCGTTGTATTCCGCCGTTTTTGCAGCTATCAGCCGTTCGATTTGTTCCTTGTTGGGACAATTCCGTTTGGGCTTGCCTTTCTCGAAATCCCAAAACTTTTCGTGCAGGGAAAGGCCGA
>ERZ773147.1893-NODE-1893-length-20090-cov-6.563564_pt1 | contig 20090 bp, 20 predicted proteins | sample MGYA00580851_ERZ773147 | MGnify/ENA primary metagenome ERZ773147 (study PRJEB29015, sample SAMEA2737818) | human gut metagenome | biome: human gut; feature: human-associated habitat; material: faeces | place: China | collected 2012 ... | reverse complement strand
TGGCAGCCAGATACAGCTCATTGGGGATCTGCAGGAAGCTCTGCCGCAGCAGGTAAATGTAGAAGACGCTCACCAGAAACGGCACGATCAGAACCGTATACGTGTTCTTCCACCCAAGGGCGGTGACGGTGCCGTAATTGGTGATGGTGAACAGTTCGCCGGGGATCATCATCGTGGCCAGCAGGGCCGCGAACAGCAGCTCCTTGCCCTTGAACTCCAGCCGGGCAAAGGCGAACGCCGTCAGGATGGTGATGAACAGCGACAGGATCGTGGACACCAGACCGACGATCATCGTGTTCACGAACAGCCGTCCCAGATTGGCAGTGGTAAAGGCCGTCAGGTAGTTTTCCAGCATCAGCACCCGGGGCCAGAAGGTGGGCACGCTCATGCGGTATTCATCCAGCGTTTTCACCGAGGAGATCAGCATCCAGTAAAAGGGAAACAGCACCACCAGCGCCATTACGATCAGGAAGAAATACACCCCGAACAGGGAAAGGGCCTTTCCTGTCTTCTGCCGGAGGAACTGGGCACGGTATTTTCGTGCGCTCATAACGTCTTTCTTTTCCATACCCGCACCTCTCAGTAATGGACACGTTTCTTGCTGACCCACAGGTTAATGAGGGTCACCACAAGAATAATGCCGAAAAGGATCAACGCCGCGGCGCTGGCGCGCCCCTGACTGTTGTTGCTCAGGGAGTCGTAAATGAAGCCAACCATGGTGTTCAGCCGTCCGCCATCGTTGGGCGGGCCCATGGTCTCGCCAAAGATGCCCACAATGCTGGTGTATTCCTTGAAGCCGCCGATGAAGCCCGTGATCACCACATAGGCCAGCATGGGCGAGACCAGCGGCACGGTGATGCGGGTAAAGACCCGCCAGCGGGGCGTGCTGTCCACCCGGGCCGCTTCGTAGTACTGCCTGTTGATGGCCTGCAGGCCGCCCAGCAGGATCAAAATCTTGAAGGGCAGGGCGTTCCAGACGATGTAGACGATCATCACCACCATATTGGCGGTGTAGGAGGAGCCGTAGTTGATCCAGTTGACCCGGGTTCCGCCGAAGAACTCAATGATGTTGTTGATGATGCCGGCAGTCACCACGATCTCGTTTTCCGTGCCGTAGAAGCTGCCCACGATGTTGAACATGGCGGCGAACACCATGCCGATGGCGATGGAGTTGGTCACGTAGGGCAGGAAGAAAACGGTCTGCAGGGCCTTTTGCAGAAATTTGATGGAGTTCAGCGCCACGGCGATCAGCAGGGCCAGAATGGTGGAGATCGGCACCGTCCACAGGCACAGGAGCACCGTATTCTGCAGGCAGGTCAGAAACTTGCGGTACTTGATGACCTTGACGAAGTTGCCAAGCCCGAACTCAAAGCTGGCGCCGCTGGCCGCTTTCAGACCGCTGTACCCTTCCAGCAGGGACATGCGCACCGTGTTGATGATGGGCCAGACGGTGAAAATCAGAAGCAGCACAATAGCCGGGGAAAGGTACAGCCACGCTTTCCATTGATCTTTGCTGTTGACCATATCACTTCACCTCAAACGCAAGCCGTTTTTCCGTCTCCTTGTGGAAAACAAAGAGCTTGTGGGGCTTGACGGAATAGCGGACAACTTCGCCGTTCAGGCCGCTGCGGTCGTCCGCGTCGATGATGGAGCGCACGGACAGCTTGAGCGATGCGGCATGGGTGGAGACCACGCTCACATCCCGGCCCATGACCTCCACGTTGTTCAGTTGGCAGGTCAGGGGGCCGTTTTCGTCCAGAATGAAGCCCTCAGGACGGATGCCCACCGTCACCTCCTGATCTTCCAGCCCGTCGACCGTCAGCACGCAGTCGTTGCCGATAAAGAGCTTCCCGCCCTCTACCCGGCCGGAAAACACGTTGATGGGCGGCGTGCCCAGAAAGTTGGCGACGAACAGATTGGCCGGATCGTCGTACACTTCCTGGGGCTTGCCGATCTGCTGCACCACGCCCAGCTTCATCACCACGATCATGTCGGAGATGGACATAGCTTCTTCCTGATCGTGAGTGACGAACACGGTGGTAATGCCCGTTTCCTTCTGAATGCGGCGAATCTCCTCCCGGGTCTGCAGACGCAGCCGCGCGTCCAGATTGGACAGGGGTTCGTCCAGCAGCAGCACCCGGGGCATCTTCACCAGCGCCCGGGCAATGGCCACGCGCTGCTGCTGACCGCCGGAAAGTTCGCTGGGCTTGCGGTCCAGCAGTTCCTCGATCTGCACCAGCCGAGCCGCCTCCCGGGCCCGATCCAGCATCTTTTCCTTAGGCAGCTTATCCGCGCCGGTCAGGTTTTGCAGCGGGAACAGGATATTCTGCAAAACCGTCATGTGGGGGTACAGGGCGTAGTTCTGGAACACCAGCCCGATGCCGCGCTTTTCAGTGGAAAGCTCGGTCACATCGTCCTCGCCGAAGAAAATTTTGCCGGAGGTGGGCTTCTGCAGACCGCTGATCATGTACAGCGTGGTGCTTTTGCCGCAGCCGGAGGGCCCCAGCAGACCGATCAGCTTGCCGTCGGGAATTTCAAAATTGAAGTTGTTGACGGCGACCACCTCTTCGCCGGATTTTTTGTTGCGGCTGGGAAAGATTTTCGTCAGGTTCTCAAGAACGATTTTCATGGGCGTCCCCTTTCTTTTGCGTGGGTTGATTTTTCGGCTCATGCCAAGGGTCAGATGGTTTTTTCGGCTGCTTTTTCCGCAGCCAGCTTTTCCTTGAAGGCAATCATGTCCTCCCGGGTGTCGAAGATCCGCTGGCTGGGCAGGTCCACCGTGACCGTTCCCGCCAGCAGATCATGAATGGGCGTATGGGCGTAGGTGAACAGGAACAGGCAGCCGTTCACCAGCGCCAGTCCCAGAATCAGCAGTGTTCCCGGCAGGCCGGTGCTGCCGAAATACAGCATCATCACAACCAGCACAGGGATCATGATCTCCACGGTGTACTTGCCCAAAATGGAGCGCGCAAACAGCTGCACACCGCCAAGCCGTACTCCGTCCGATCGCATGACCCCCAGACTGAAAATTTTTTTGCCCACCGTCTGCCCGTCTTTCAGAAGGGCTGGGATCAGCACCTCCCAGATCAGGCAGGCCAGTAGAATGCCCAGCGAAACCATCAAAATGGTCAGCCGGATGGTCATCTGATAGGCGTAGGCCGCTTCCTCATCCTGTCCTACGGCCCGGTAGGCTTCTTCCAACTGCTGTTTTTCTTCTTCCGTCATGCTGTCGTATTGGGACAGCGACGTCTGAAAATCCACGCCGTATTTTTCACCGTAGGTTTCGTAGGCGCGGTTCAGCGTATCTACGTACCGGTCGTACCCCAGAATCGAGGAGAAAAGAAACGCAAATAAAACCGCTAGAATGCCTAAAAGAATCGCGTCAAAAAGAAACGCGGAGATTCTTTTCCACATCCCGGCACGTTGAAGACTGACTGCCATGCTTCGGCTCCTTTCGTCGTTTGACGGCAAACCTTATTTCTTAAACCTTATTTCTTATTATATAGATTTTTTCTTAAAAAGCCATACCCAAACACGGGAGAAAATCGTATGTTACGCGCTCCTTTTTCATTTCTGGCCGTAAAATGCAATGTGCTTATTTGTATCCTTCATTTTTCGACCAGGAACAAAAAATGCCGCAAAATAATCAGACTGTCGAAAAAAACCGATTGTCCGCCATAGCCCGCGAACGGCGCTTCGCTGGTTCGCGTTGAAAATGCTGTGGCATAAGGATCAGGGGCTCTGCCCCTAACCCCCGGCAGGAGGCAGTGCCTCCTGCGCCTCCACTTTTTCAGCAACCTGAAAATAATGAAAACGCTTGCATTTTAGATATTAAAAACTTTCCCTGTGTCAAAACTTTTCTTTTCGATTTATCCGTTCTTACCGCAGACGAATCTCCACCGGCCGGCAAATTTCCAGCCGGTCGGGCTCCGTATGACAATCCAGCGCCAGCAGATGCACGCCCGCCTGCGCGGCCTGCCGCATCGCATCGGCAAAAGCCGGATGAGTACGCCGGTTGGGTTCCATCCAGCGAACGTTCTCCGTCTGGATCACAAACACCGCCCACGCCTCGTAGCCCTCCTGAACGCATCGAGCCAGCCCTTCCAAATGCTTTACGCCCCGCTCTGTGGGCGCGTCCGGGAAGCGCATCACGCCGTCGTCCTCCAGCGTCACGCCCTTTACCTCCGCAAAAAGCCTGTGGCCCGGCGATTCCAGATAAAAATCGAACCGGGAATCCCCATGAGTCGTCTCGGGCCGAATCACCGGCCACTCCCGCAGAAACCGTCCCGCCCGTACATATTCGCCGAATATCCGGTTGGGCGCGTTGGCGTCCATATTCAGCAACCGTTCTCCCTTTTCCACGGCGATCAGGTCATAGGCCGTTTTCCGTGTGGGCGACGGCTGATGCTGCACATACACCCGGCAGCCCGGAATCAGCAGTTCCCGGCAGCGGCCTGTGTTCTTCACATGGCAGACTTCGAGTCTTCCGTTCAGCTCCACATGGGCAATGAAACGGTTTGGCCTGTCCACAAATATCGCCGGCAGGATATTTTCGTAGATCATGCCTGCGGCCCCTGATGCCTAGACGCGCCGCCCCGGCTCATGGCCTCATGCTCCGCGCTGATTTCCCGGTACAGACGGCAGGAATCCCACTGACCGTTGGTCTCGGTCAGCATGGCTTTCAGCGGCACCGGCGGGATTTTCATCTGCCGGAACGTCTGCAGAAGCTGGGTCATCAGCATCGGCGTAAAGCCCGCCATCACCAGCATTTCGTCAGGAAAGGTTTCTTCGCAGGGAACCTTTTCCCCGCCTGTTTCCAGTCCGCACAGGTCGTTCAGCGTCAGGCCGTATTCATCGGGCCGAACGTCCCGCAGCAGGACCCGCAGCCGCATGGCGGCAAAGCGAATTTTCGACGCTTTTTCTCCCGACAGATTATAGCAAAGCAGCGTAGGCTTCATCGTTCTTTCCTCCCAAGCCGAAAATGAGGTTTCTCCCCTCATGGAGATACCCCATCTTAGCACGTTTGAAACCACAAATCAAAGCCCGTACAGGTTCGACCGGCCCGGGCTGAAAAACTTGCTTATTTTTCGGTTTCCCCAAAGAACTTTTCTTCCAGCATGGCGCACAGGGTATGGTAAATGGGCAGATGGTATTCCTGCACGTCGGCGGGCGTATGGGCCGGAGCGATGATAGCGCAGTCGCACAGCTCCTTCAGTTGTCCGCCGCTGCCGCCGGTCAGGCCGATAGTCGAAAGGCCCAGCGCCTTAGCCACCCCAACGGCCAGCGCCACGTTTTTGGCGTTGCCGCTGGTGCTGATGCCCAGAACCACGTCGCCGGGCTTTCCGTATCCTGCCACCTGCTGAGCCGCCGTCAGCAGGGGTTCCAGATCGTTCTGCACAGCGGTGGACAGCGCTCCGTGCTGGGTCAGGTCGATGGCGGGCAGCGCCTGCTGCAACAGTTCAGCCGTCCCCGGCAGCAGGCTTTCCGTTTGAGCGGCGATCGCAGTGCGTTTTTCTTCCGGGAAAGGCCGCTTCAGGTAAAAGCCCTTCATCAGCTCACCAACGATATGTTCCGCATCAGCAGCAGATCCTCCATTTCCTGCAACCAGAAGTTTTCCTTCATGAGTATAAGCCTCTTCCAGAATTCGATACGCTTCAACAATACAATCTCTAGTAACAGCCAGTTGAGGGTATCTTAAAACAAGAAGGTCAATGTGTTGGTATAGTCTTGTTTCTAAAATTTTCATATCTCAGATTAGTTATACTATAAATTATTCATCGAATGCACGCTATCTGTGGGATAGATTTTCCAGCCGTGAGCACCTCCGTCACTAAACTGAAACGGCATAACAAAACCAGTCATTTTTTTTAGAGCCTCAATTACTTCTTTCTTACGAGTCGGTTCAACGATAAACATTATAAATCCGCCACCACCAGCACCAGATACCTTGCCTGCTTTTGCACCAGCCTTCATTGCAACATCCATGGCTTCCTGAATTACAGGATTTGTTATATGGGATGCCATTTTCTTTTTATTCTCCCAACCTTCACGGAGTATATCTGCAAAACTATCTATATCACCTTTTAAAAGAGCGAGTTTCATATCCCTTGCACTCTGCTTTATTTTATGCATAGCTTCTATTGCGTCACTATTACCTTGCGAAGTATTTTTCTTCTGCTCATCAATTATAGCGGCACTGCTACGAGAAGCCCCCGTAAAATAAAGAACCATGGAGGCCTCAAGTTCATCTATTATCCACCTTTTTATTTTCAAAGGATTAACAATAACCAAATCATTCTGAAGAAACTCCATATAATTAAACCCACCAAATGCAGCCGCATACTGATCCTGTTTGCCTCCGGATAACCCCAAATCTTTACGCTCTATTTCATATGCAAGACGAGACAACTCATAATCTCCAAGAGGTAAACTTAACCATTCAACAAATGCCTTCAATATACAGACGACCATTGTTGACGACGTGCCAAGACCTGACCCTGCCGGAGCATCATTATAGGTTGTTATTTTGAAAGACTTCACATCAAAAACGTAGTCTTTCATTATTCTATTATAAACACCTTTAATAAGACTGGCATCACCATCAATTTCCAAATACTTTCCTAATGGATAACTTTTATGGCAACATACATCATATGCATTGATTACAATTTGATTATCATCAGTTTCTTCTATAGTACAATATGCATAAAGATTAATAGTTGCATTCAGTATCAAACCTCCATAAATATCACTGTATGGTGAAACATCCGAACCGCCACCAGCCAAACCTAAACGCAACGGAGCTTTACTTCTTATTTTCATTTTAGAATATATTTTGTTATTGGTCATTCTATAAAAAAACTGTTTTTACCAGTAAAAGAAAAACACAACTGAATTTTATTAAGTCATGATACGTGGTGATTCTCGATAACTTGAATAATTTTATCTGCTATTATCTCAAAATTATAATGGCAGTCTATGTATTCCCGTGTTCTAGCAACATCTGTATTAAGTTGCAACTTTAACATAAGCAATTCTGCCAATGCATTTACATCCCCCTCCTTGAAAAAGCTTACAGGAAGTTCTGAATACACTTCCCGCAACACAGGTAGATCCGTAATAATGGCATTTCCTCCAAGATATAAAGATTCTAATGGTGGTAATCCAAATCCTTCATAATGAGTTGGCAGGACTAAAGCTAATGACTGAGATAGAATATCATATAATTTATCGTTGGGAACAAATCCTGTAAATAGAACATTATTATTAACACTATTCAACAAATTCATTACATTTTTATCTTTGGTCTTTATTTTTTTGTAGTCGCCCACTACTACCAACTTTATATCAAAGCCACGTTCATTGCTCTCATTAATGGCTTTAATTAGTATGTCAATTCCTTTATGTTTCTTTATGTTTCCTATATACACATAATATAAAAAATCATATACTCGTTCCTTTTTCGGAATATACTCTTTGATTTGTTTTGAAATAGCACTGAAAGTAACATGAATATCCTTCTTGGTATTAAAATGATTTCTTATTCTAGTAGCCGAAAATTCTGAAACCGTAAAAAGGGCTTCAGATAAATAAATTGCACGCTTATAAAAAGCCCATCTCAACAAAGTTCCCAAACGAGAGGAAAGCCCTTTTATATCAAGAAATATAACATCATGAATAGTACTATAAACAGGAACTCTGATTCCACCCGGTACATTTATATATGGACAATAAAAGGCATCACATTTATTTATTTCTTCTACAGGAAATGCAACACACTCTTTCAAAGAAAACTGCGATATGTCTGTAAGCAATAACTCTACATTAGATATTCCTCTGTATAAGCCTATTTGACTTTCGTGACCAATCAAAAGATAATGATGTTGTTTATGCCTATTCACTAACACAGGTACAATATTCTCAATATATGTACCAATACCACTATTGCCTATAAGGCGAGCGTCTATTGCGATTTTCATAGAATCAAGAAATAAAACGTTATAACTGATGTAAATTTCCTTTTAGAATATCAAAAATTAGATTCATCTGTCTATAGCTTTGAATGATTCCTCAAAAATTCTGATCTTTGCTCTTGTCTTGTCACTTATACCCCACAATACATTCTCATACTTTGCAGCAGGGTTATTGTGCTGTACATATACCTGAGCAAACATAAAAGTGAACAATAGTCCTACAATAAATACTTTTGCTTTCGAATGACACAGAACTGCTATTAAATATGGCATAATACACACTATCCCCATTGAAAACAGTATTGAAATTCTATCCCTCATGACTAATACAGAATTAAAGGCCATATTACTGCAAAGAAATAAGAAAGCCATATTTAGCATTATCAAATTCTTTTTCTTTAGTTTTGGATAATATACCAGAAGAAGTATCATAAGAAATAAACGGAAACAGAATCCAAAAGTAAAACCTGCATCAACAGCAGAATCAATATACCCTGATGAAATACGATCAAACTTCCCCCCCAATAACACACCTATCAAAATAATATTGTCAAAAAAAGATTCTATACCTACAACATAAAGTACTACTGAGATTATTGAAATTATCATACATATAGTACGATTATCTTTATTAATAAGCCAGTACAAAGGTAAAAAGAATAATGATGTCAGATGAAAAGAACAAGCAAGAAGGATTGACAACAAATACTTCCATAAACATCGATTCCTAATATATTTTATTGCCCAACAGAATATTAATATAGATTTAATATTTCTCCATAAATTCATTTGCACGCCATCCCAAAAAGGAATTAAAATAGCAAATGCAAGAATACAATACAATCTCGTTTCTCGCTTTAAAATTATATACAAAAGTATTACATCTATAAATGTCCATACAAATTGATAGAAGAAAGAACTATTCGAAAATTGATAGATAATAATATTACTTAATACATATCCGGGTTCGAATAATGAGGTAGTTCCAAATATAGAATCTTCCCTCCACGATGCTTCTTCAAAATAATCATGATACTGAAAGCAATCTGTAAATATATAGCCCCTTAATCCATAGAATAATAAATAAATCGCAATTACTAGATATTCATATTTTTTCTCAACAATAGCAACATCTTTATATCTCAAACGATTCCGATAAATTACTCTTTTTTTACTGCACTCTGCATAAATAAGAAGATATAATACAAATAACGCAATGTATGGCCAAGCAAATTGCATATTACGATAGATAATACATTAATCCATTTATTATATACTCCCAATTATATGTAGACAACTTTTCACCTTTCACAAATCTTGGGTTATTTACGATCTTTAATATAGCATCAATCCATGCTTCTGTTTCATATCCTTCTATTGTATGTCCGCCCTCAATATCACTTACAACTTCTATCATTGCCGAATTATGCGAGGTAAGTACCGGACAACCGCATTTTAAAGCTTCTAATTGTGGCATACCAAAACCTTCATTAAGAGATGTAGAAACAAAACAAGCTGCCATATCATATAAACAAGCCAAATCATCATTTGAAACATAGCCACAAAAAATAGTACTATCTTTTGGATAAGTAGGATTATTTACTATTTCAAAAATGTTTGAATCCTTCCATCCTCTTGCTCCTACTATGACTAATTGAAGTTTATAATCTTTATATAATTTAGGCATTAAAGACAATAGAAACGATAAATTTTTTCTTGGCTCTAAAGTACCAACAAATAAAATAAACCGATGATTAATACCTATTCTTTTAAGTATTTGTTGATGCTTTTCTTTGCTTATTACATTTCTTTTAAAAATGTTATCATCAACCGAACATCCAACGAATATGTTACGACATTTTCTTTCTCTAAAATATTTTTCAACCTGTAGTTTTGTATATTCTGAATTCGTCCAAAGATAATCTGCATTTATTATAGACCGTTCAAACAGTAATGAATTAGCTATTTTATTCCTCAATTGCATTGTATCTTTATATGCAATATTTACTACATCATGGACCACTATCAGCTTTTTTACTCGTTTAGGCAGAAAATATGGAATACACGGAACAGGGGAATAATATAAATCTATTTTATATTTTCTTATATAATAAGGAATACACAAAAGTAATAAGAATAAATTAGGTATAAAACCATAGAATTGGATGTTAATAAAATGTACATTTGCCGGAAAACAAGAAAAAGATATAGTTTCATCCTTTTTTTTAGGAACAAATACCCAAAAATTATTTTGAGGAGATTTATTAGCCCATTCTTGTAGGCTACACTTCAAGAAAGTCGAAATTCCAGCTGATTTCTTTGTAAAAGTACGTCCATCAACTAATACATTCATCTCGTTTTGCGATTAGTTCTTATAAATCGAAGAATTTTTTTTAAAAAATGCATTTTATATAACCAACCACCGATCATTCGTACAGCCGGATTATAATAATTAATCAGAAAGTCAACGTCAGAAACCATCCTATCAGGAAGCATTCCTTTAATCGATGCCTCTAACTCTGCAAATGCCTTTTTCTCTTGTCCGCTAAGCCCCGGTTTTTCGCATAAAGCTATTTCTATGGGTATATCAACATAACTAGCGTTATCCATAATTAGTGCCTGAAAGAAAAAGACTGAATCTCCCACAATCTTTAAATCCGTTCTATACAAATTATCCTGAAATAGTTTCCTATTAATGAAGGTAGCTTGATGATTCAAACTTCTTTTCAGAAAGAATGCGACAGACAAATCTGTAGCTTTTGCAGGGATCCACTTTTGTCCTGACAAATATCCTATTCCAGAGATAACATCTATTTCTTGTAAGAAGTACGGGAGACATTTACTAAGTACTTTCTCGTTCAGAAATTGATCTCCAGCATTCATGAAAATCAAAAACTTCCCGGTTGCCTTTACTATGCCTTTATTCATTGCATCATATATCCCTTTGTCCGGCTCACTTATCCAAAAAGTTAATCTTTCAGCATATTTCTTTATAATATCAACAGTTCCATCTGTGCTGTTCCCATCTATAATAATATATTCCAGATTCTTATATGTCTGGTTTAAAACAGACAACATTGTTTTTTCAATAGTCGAAGCTACATTGTAGCATACGGTAATTACTGAAATGATTGGCGCATCCATATTCTGAAGTTGTATTTAAAATACCATTACATTATATATGCAGACATATATTCCGCACTTCTTAACATTCCCAACCTACATTCTCTTTCAATACTCCATTACTTCCCACTACCACAAACTCTTCATCTATATTACGGCTAATAGTTGAGTTGGCCGCCACAATAACATTATCTGAGATATTTACTCCTTTAAGAATAAGGCTTCTACATCCTATCCAAACATGACTTCCTATATTAATCGGTTTGGAAGGGTTTAGTATTCCGCCATCGGTTGTCGAAATCACTTTATGCCAATCCGTATCCATAATAAGCAAATCCCACGAAAGAAGGCAATCATCTCCAAAAGTAATCTGCTCAGTACAAAGTAGAACAGAACGACCAGTGACATTAAAATTACGTCCAAGAGTCATCACAGCATCCTTCTCCACCTCTACACAACACCCTTGACCAATTGAAGCTTTACCATGTACATATAGCGTCCCTGCCACATTCCATATTGTACGACAATTATGTTTATCAAGAAAGCCTAAACTACGTTTCCCAATCTGAAGAATGCCAGTCGTCAATGGACAATTAAAAACTAATCTACCTTTTCGAACATTTTTTATAGTTACTTTCCCGAATATAAGAATAGGAAATCGTATCGCTTTACTAAAGGGAAACATTATAAAATTAAGATAAACAGTAGAGAATAAATCTATCTCTATTATTTTAGTTAAAAGATGTCTGGATAACCGCATATATTACCTTAATTCATTTTTTATATGTACATTACTTTTTTTATCTTGCATAACAAAAAATATTAGTAAAATGGCACATACTCTCCAGTCATTTCATATTTTAAAGTTTTATTCCGCTCACCTATCTTTTTAGCTGGTATACCAGCCACAATGCTATAAGGCTCTACAGACTTTGTTACTACTGCACCTGCTGCTATTACCGCTCCTTCGCCAATCTCTACGCTGTGAAGAATCAAGGTATTAGGGCCTATCCAAACACGATTACCTATTTTAACAGGAGTTTTCTTCTGTGTATCACATCGGAAAAATGCATCACGGTGATCATGTTGTTCAGTCCAAATAGACACATTAGAAGAAAAATTTACATTTTCACCTATCTCTAAGCCATTCCGTCCGTCCAATATAGCCCTATCACCAATAATACTTCCACGTCCTATTTTTATCTTATATGGCTCACGCATTTCAGCACCATAATATACTACTACTTTTGGTGCTAAATCCATACAATATATATAGCGATAAACAAAGGAACGAAAGTGGTGTGAAGGGACTTGAGAGACACGGTAATCATAGTAACGAATAAATCCATCCAAATAACGTTTTAACAAACGAAAAGAAGAATAGCCTTCCCTCATTATATTCATTTCTCTTCCCACCTCTACTACCTTACGCCTTCTTTTTATCCTATATAATAAAAATACCATTGGTGATGTTAATGTAACAAAGGTCATATTACACATTAACAACACAAACAATAATAATAAAATTAATATACAAATCATATTTTTCTATTTTAATGTTTTATCTAAGACTATAAATAACTTAGAATATAAGTAGCCATTGTAAGACTGCAATCCATTTCAACAGCAACATTATCAATCACAGCAACATTCCCTACCACCATTGAAAACTTATAAACAAATTTCTATATAAAAATTACTTCGACTTGACGACTTCTCTTATTCATTGTATCTACCCTATCAGATTCGTTTATACGCAAGTCACCTTATCAACATACTTTTATATCAATAATTCCGTACTTCCTCCATTAATTATAATATACTCTATATTGCATGTCTGATTAAGAACTAATTAATAAGACATTGTATAAAACCGTAATAGACATCAATGGATTATCACATAAAAAGTTTACTCACTGCTTATTAGCAATGTTTACGCTGAGGAAGTCTGTAAAACTGTTCTATTACTGCCTGTTTCTCTGCATCTTGACGACAAAGCAGTTTATTCCAGACTTTCTTTATTATTTGACTGAATGTCATGGATTTCATCATTTTTAAACGCTCTCTATTATTGAAGATAAGATTAGGCAAATTATAAGGAAACATTGGTGCATGCCCCATCTCAAAAGAAACAGTATCCAAATCAAACGACATAATACGGAGCTTATCCTCACTGATACTTCTACCACATATATATCCCGCCTCACGAAATGTGTTCAGATAACGTGGTTTATATAAGCCAGGATAATTCACAGAACAATAAGTTCCATAAGTTTCAAATTCAGAGAAAGCAGGCATGGAATCATTCAAATCACCTGCAACCAGTATTTTCTCCATCCATGTAATACCATCCATATCGCTTTTTTCTATTTCAGCTAACATTTCACCAACGACATTCTTAGAGAATATCATATTTTCCGCAATAAATGAATATTCAGTTTGCTTACCATAACCAAATAATCGTTCAATCGTCCTAAAATAATTTGAATTATATTCACTCTTTGGATTAAACAACAGATGCTCATCCTCGAAAAAAGTTATAGGAGCCAGTGGCAAAGTATCTGCATCCCAAGATAAATAGTAGTCTTTACAATATTTACTCCGGGCGAATCCCAATTTTAAAAACTGCTGAAAATACCACCCTACATTTAATCTCTTATTTGGACAGTATTTCATCAATATATCAGCAACAGTTGAAAATGTCAATCCTGGTAACAACTCATTTTCATCAATCAATGTACATGGCACATATACAGGAATCTTCCGTTTGATTCTCACAAAGTTTTTCTTTGAAGTCAGAATATAAATATGTTCCATTTCTTCAAAACATCTGTATATAAAATCCACAACACGAGGTACAAATGCTACATCTTTTATTCCCGTAGGTATAATAACATCAAATTTATTCATAATTATACAGTTTAAATACTTAAATAGTTAATTAGAATTTAAAACTTAATTCTATCATAACTATCAATCATCGACATAGGAGTACAATTAATAATTTTAACATTTAACGAATCTGCGTAATTTCTCAATAAATCGTGGATATGGAATAGTGCTCCTGTTTCAAGGAGATATTTAGCTATTTTATACGGTTTACCATCGCTTAACATTGGCTTAAGTGTAGCGGAAGAATTATAAAAATGTTCTTCTTTACTACATAATTGATTTTTATCATTAACGAATAATGAACAAATTATATTGTGTTCTACACCATAAAGATTTATTTCCTCAAACCCATTATTAATAGCTGCATATATACCCAGTTGAGCAACCGTTATTACACCAGGAATCGCTAGATTCTTCTTAAACAACCAATTTCTCCCCGTCCCTTCATATATAATATCATTAACACAAACAATATGAATATGTGGATTTGTTAATAAGGAATAATGAATAAATTTTCTTTTCCATTGCTTTGGAATAAACAAATCCATATCCCAATCTACATTTGTTTGAAGATGATAGAATAATCTCTTAACTTCTTCATACCGATGATCTTTTCTGATATACATTGGATCGGCAAGACAATAAAAACGAGGCTTTATTCGCTGAAAAGCAGAATCAAAAGCAAAGAAATTCATGACAGTAAATTCTACATTATTGAACTCTTCTTTCACTCCAATTTCAGGTAATATTTCTTTTAACGAAGGTCCATTAGCTAATATAGCCATCCGACCAGAAAAACGTTTTTTATATGGATAACGTCCAAAAATTCTACCTTTTACTAGTAACTTTAAAACATACACAATTAAGCATACGAATTGTTTAATGTAATATTTCATTTCGTTTTCTTATTTTACTATACATTACTCTAAAATCTGCACACACATTCTTATTTATTAATAAGATAAACATAGTTATTAATATAACAGAAGTATAATATAGTACTCTATTTGATGATAAATAGACAGTAAGAATAAGTATTAATGTTGATAATAATATCATTAGCAATAAAGAATAATTATTTCGTAGGTTGATATACCTTCTACTATACCAAATACGACTCAATGCCATTGCAACAAAAGACAACAACACACTAACAGCTGCCCCCATTATACTCATATATGGTATAAGCAAAAAATTTAGCAGTACAGCAGTCATTGCTCCCCACACGCTAGAATAAAAAAAATACTTACTAGTTTTAGTGGCTGAGAACACTGCACCAGACATACTAGAAATAGCAGAAAATATTGTGCCTAATGTCAATATAGGAATATATATCCAAGCATCAATATATTCTGGTGAAGCAAAAATAGATATTAGCATTTTACTACATAAGGTTATTATAATAAACACCAGTACAAGCATTAATACAACATACTTGCATATTTTATTATAAAACTCATTAAACCCCTCTTTCCCATACTCCTCTATTACTGAAATTTGCCATGATGTAGAAAACACTGCAAATATCATAGAAAGGAGGGCCGGAAATTTATTTGCAACTGCAAAAAGGCCAATAGCGTGCATACCCCCATTAGCTTCTAGTATAGGACGATTAAGTGCACTGACTAACCACCACATAATTCCATTAGGTATAAGTGGAACAGAGTACAGTAACATTTCTCTGCAACGCCCCCAACTAATTGCAGACAATGAGATAAAGCGGTATGCGGTAGAACAAAACAAAGAGTAAGCAGTAGTAACCCAATTTGCCAACACTAAAGATAAGACAAACCCAACTACACCAAAGTGAGGAATCAAGAAAAATGAAAAAAGTGCTGTGCTGACAGTAAGTACAATACCAGCAACACTAAATACCATTATACGATCTATACTACGAGCAAATTGTTGAAATAACTGTTGACACAATTGGGCTATAAGCAGAGCATATATTAACCAAATATTTTGAGTAAAGCTATTCTCAATAGAATAACAATCTGCTGTAATACTCACTCCTACAAATATAATTCCGGTAATAAGAAATGCTATTACAAGAAATGCTACCCCAGATGATAAATATTCACGTTGTTTTTCATAGATTTGCCCTTTAGGAAAAATAAAAATCGATTCAGCAATACAACATGAAACTACGCTCAATAAAAATGTAACATATACATTGATAATATCTGTTGTACCATAATCTTCAATAGAAAGGCATCTTGTGTAGAATGGAAGCATCAGCAATCCAATCAACTTTGAGCCAGCATTTCCGATGAACACTAATACTGTATTCTTACCTAATCGTGAATATCTTCCCATATGACAAATTAAAAAAATTCCCCAATCACTCCTAACTGTAATAATTGGTCATACAAGATTTATAGTTCAAATCCTTCATTAAGAACTTTTTTATTTAATTTTTTATATACAAATCAATATCACTTACTTTAATTAATAAATATTATCTTATTCAACCAAAATATCCTACTAATATATCTGATTAATCTAATAAGTTCTTAGCTTCGATAATTGTTTTAATATAAATTTGTTCTGCAATAAAAAAGTCCAAAGGAGTATCTATATCAATAGCCTCTATATCAGTAGTTCTTATAAATTTCGGGGTTTTCCCTATTATATTTCGATATCTTATCAAATCATTTCTATCTATCAAAGTAAACCCAAAATTCAAAGCTTCAATGTCAGGTAAATTCTGACTATTGGGTGCATTCAAAGGATTATAATTTAATGCTTTCCCATCTAACCACATAAATTCTTTAATCACTGAAACTGTTGATATACAATCAAACTCATCCTCCTCATGAAATAGATTTATGGCGGCCTCCATTGTCTCTATTTTAATAAAAGGAGAGGTTACTGGACAATATGCAAACACCTCAGTGTCAGTAACTTTTCCCAAATGCTCAAAAAAATCACTTCCTGTACATTTTGAAGAAGCATAGTAATCCTCTCTCCGATGAAATGAAACTCCCATTTCTTGAGCTATTTCAATAGCTTGTTCTGAATCTGTATTAACTATAATCTCATCAATTCCTTTTACTTTTTTAAGCTTATCTATTTTTATAGCCAAAAGACATGAATCAGCAAAAGGACGTAAATTTTTGTCAACTACTCTTTGAGAGCCCTTTCGAATAGGAATGACTGCGGTAATTTTCCTCATAAGTTATATAATTTAAGTAGTCCTATTTCCATATCACCCTTACTAATTACTTCCATAAGAACGAATACAGGGAATAGACTTGTTTTCTACACTCTATTTAAGAATCAACTTATAAAATAAGCTAGATTCCTAATCTATTTAATTATAGGAACATATTCCATCTTAATATGCGTTCCTTTCACCAACAATCACGTTTGCTATGGTCTTATAAATAATATATAAGTCAAGCAACAATGTCCAATGCTCCATATACCAGATATCAGACTGAACACGACCTTCCATTTGAGACAGTTCTTTCGTTTCACCACGAAAACCATGGGTTTGTGCCCAACCTGTTACACCAGGTTTGATAAAATGACGTACCATATATTTATCTATCAAACGTGCATAAGTTTCTGTGTGAGCCAACATGTGAGGACGAGGTCCAACTATAGACATCTCACCTTTAAAGACATTAATAAATTGTGGAAGTTCATCTATATTAGAACGTCGAAGGAAATTTCCAAATTTAGTTTTTCGGGGATCATCAACTGTTGCCTGTTTTTTGTCCGCTTCATCATTTACTCTCATAGAGCGAAATTTATAGCATTTGAATTCTCTGCCATTCAATCCTGTCCTCATTTGTTTGAAGAATACAGGGCCGGGAGAAGTCAATTTTATGATAGTTCCCACAATTAGATAAATAACAGGAAAAACAGTAACCAAAAAAATACCGGATAACACAATATCAAATAGCCGTTTCAAAAAACGATTCTCTACTTTACTTAAAGGTTCATATCTCAAATTCAAAATTGGCATATTACCTATCATACTATGCCAGATACGTTGAGGAAATCCCTTACAAACATTGGGAACACCATGAAAATAAAGCAAATGGTTCTCGCAATAGTTTATAATAGGAACATTATAATGTCCCTCATCCATTGCCAAAGAACAGAATACATGTTTTACGGATGTTTTTCCGGACATGAAACCGGCAAAATTGTCCGGATTACCAAGATAACGGCATTTAGAGGAGAAAGTCTCATTCGGAGTAACATCAAAATAACCAACAACTTCATAAATGGCGGCCAAAGAACTTTCCATTTCCTCATACAATGTATGCATATTATCTCCTCCACCGATAAAAACAGCATAGCTTTTATGTTTACCTTTCGCACAATAATCAATCAGCAAACGACGGATAATAATGCGGTAAACACTTAATACGACAAAAAGGATAAAAAAATAGATAATAAAAAATAGAGGAGATATTATGGAGATTCCACTAAAAGCCATGATACACGCCCAAAAAACCGAAAAAATGATAATATTCTTCAGCACACGTACCACAAGTTGATCGGCACGAATCGCCCGACTATTCCATGCTCTGCCACGGGACGCCGAGCATGCCAAATAACAGAGACTTAACGAAGTCATCATCCATGAAACTTTGCAGGAAAAAGGTAAAGAAACAAATGTTTCTTCCCAAAAGAAAAGGAGAAAGAACAAACACAAGTTCAGAATAATCAAATCTCCCAATACTGCAATAAACTCTACAACTTTATTTATTTGACTGGTTGTTGATACCATATCACATTAAATATTGATTTTAGGCACAAATTTCTTTGAATTTATTCAAAATATCTTCTCCTAATAACTTCCAAGAGATAACAATACAAACTGATAGGAAAATAGAAGCTAAAACATATATTTTTCTACTGGTTCCCGAAGGATATAATGGGATAACCGCAGGCTCTACAACAGCAAAGACAGGCTTTTCTTCCTGAACTTTGGCTCTGGCCACCTGAAGTTGATTAGCAACCTGACTATAGACTTGATAGGCAAGACTCATGTCATTCTGCAAGCGTTCCTGTTCGGCACGAACACTTTGCAAAATTATATTATCATGAGAATCCATATAGTCAGCATATTTCTTCTGGGCATCGTAATATTCCTGCTGACGCTCTTTAAACAATCTCTCCAAATAAAGACAATCTTCTTTTGCTTTGGTAGTACGATAATCTATTATATATTCCTGCAATTTCCTTACGACAGAATCAGCTACTACTGCGGCAACCTTGGGATTCTGTAAAGTCACAGAAACTGTAGTCATTGAGGTTTTCTTATCTACAGAGGCAGTAATCTTTTTCTTGAGTAATTCGATCTTTTTCGATTCTTTCTTGGATAATTCAATAGCTCCCTGATTTACTCTAACCGAAGTTATTGAATCTTTATCTTCTGCTGTAAATAATGATTTTACTCCACCGATTACCATACCTGGAACTCCGATTATATAGCCCCACCAAGGAGAAGATTCTTCATCCAAATAAACATTTAAAGTCATAGTTCCACCTTTCAATGCAGGAATTTTCATAGTGGAAAGTTCCAACAAGAAAGGAGTAGAAGAAACAATATCAGCGGACAAAGAAGCATTCAAGGCATCGGTGCCTTCATTCATAGAAACTCCACTTCCCAAAAAAGAAGCGGCCAAACCGGATAAACCACTGCCTTTTGTATTTCCCATTTCAGGGGAAAGGGTTACTCCAACTGTATATTGTTTGGGAATACTTATAGCTACAATGATACCTATAACCAAGCCAATACCGGCAGCTTTGTAAATTGTCTTACGAATGCCTATAATCTTACGAAGAATACCTATTAAATCGATTTCGATTTCTTCATCATTGTGATTATTCTGTTTCTGCTTTATGTCTTTTTCTGATGTCTGTTCTATCATAGCGAGTTAAGATATAATCGTTATTTCTTGATTAAATTGGCAATAGAAGCAATCATCATTCCCAATGAACTAAAAGAGGTGGCATAACCCAATATATTGCCAATATTCGTCCGCTTCTTCGCCTTACTGGGAATTATAATCTCACAACCGGGCTCAATCTGTTTCTTACCACTACCCTTCACCTTAGTCACCTGACCATTCATATAAA
>ERZ773147.1890-NODE-1890-length-20107-cov-18.631857_pt1 | contig 20107 bp, 20 predicted proteins | sample MGYA00580851_ERZ773147 | MGnify/ENA primary metagenome ERZ773147 (study PRJEB29015, sample SAMEA2737818) | human gut metagenome | biome: human gut; feature: human-associated habitat; material: faeces | place: China | collected 2012 ... | reverse complement strand
CTTTGCCCACACCCACGACCTTTGAAAAGGTCGACCAAACTTTTATAATTGCTTGGCTAAACTGTGAGTTAAACCATAATTTACCCAACTTTAAAATCATTCATTATTTTTATGAGAAAACTCATTGTAGAGGTTTTCAAGTTCAGGCAAAATGTCTACATACGGAGATTCACAGGCGGTTTCAAATGGACTGCTCTTTTTACTCTTCAGATTTTCTGCGGCAGATTTTTCGGGTACATTTATTGTGCCTGCACCTGCCACACAGCCGCCCGGACAAGCCATACCCTCAAGCAGGTATCCGTTATATTTGCCTGCTTTCGCCATTCTTAATAATTTCATACACTCGTCAAGTCCCTGTGCGTTTGCAATTTTTACTTCACGCTCAGGGTTCATTCTGTGTATTGCATTTACAACCGCTTTTGCAACACCGCCGCTTACGGCAAAACCTCTGCCGTCCGCACTTGAGAAAGAAAGCGGTTTTTCATCGGGTTCAAGCGCCGCAAAATCTACCTCTTTGGCGGCAAACATTCCAGCCACTTCTTCAAAAGTGAGCACAAAATCAATGTCACTTCTTATACTTCTGCGGCTTGCCTCAAGTTTTTTAGCCGCACAAGGGCCGATAAATACTACTCTGCAACCCGGGTGATCCTGCTTTGTAAGTCTGCCTGTAAGTACCATAGGGGTGAGAGCCATTGAAATGTAAGACGCAATGTCGGGAAATGTCTTTTTAGCCATAACGCTCCATGCGGGACAGCACGAAGTAGCCATAAACGGCTGTTTGGCAGGCACTTCTTCCATAAAGTCTTTTGCCTCTTCAACGGTGCAAAGATCGGCTCCCACGGCAACCTCTACAACATCTTCAAAGTCGAGTGCCTTGAACGCATTTCTTATTTTTGTTGCGGGAAGTCCTGCAAACTGACCTGCAACGGCGGGTGCAACTGCGGCATAAACGGGAGTATCACTCTGTAAAGCCTTTATTGTTTGGAAAATCTGGCTTTTGTCAACAATTGCGCTGAACGGACAGCTTACAAGGCACATTCCGCAGCTTACGCATTTGTTGTAGTCAATATCCGCTCTGCCGTATTCATCACTGTGAATTGCTTTCATACCGCAGGCAGCTGCACAGGGGCGCTCCTGCTTTATAATTGCATTGTAAGGGCACGCACTTTGGCACTTGCCGCATTTAATGCATTTTTCTTCGTCAATAAAAGATTTGCCGTGCACGATTGAGATAGCGCCTTTCGGGCAAACCTCGGTACAAGGGTGTTCAAGACAACCTTGACAGCCGTTGCTTACGAACACACGCTTTTCGGGACAGCTGTGGCAAGCAAACTTAATAATATTAATCAGCGGCGGTTCATATACCTTTTCGTCAATCATACTTTCTTCAACGCCTGTCGAAATAGGCGCTTGTTCATCTGCCGACAATAGGTTAAGTCCCATGGCAAGGCGCAGTCTTTCACCTACAATGGCACGCTCAAGGAAAACGCTTTCTCTGTAAGTGGAAATCTCGCCCGGGATAATTTTGTAAGGCAGACTTTCAAATTTAGAATAATCACCGCCCTCGTACGCAAAACGAGCAACTTCGGTAAATATCTGCTGACGAATTTTAGTCTTTGAAGAATACAATCCTCTCATAATTAAAACTCCCATTATTTCATATTTTTCTGTTTAATGCAAAAATTCAATTATTTTGCAAGTTTATTCGATACATTTCAATAAAATTATACAACAGCGGCTAAAATATTTCAACAACAATTTTGTAAATTCAATAGCAAAATATTCTAAAAATGCATTGACTTTTGTTTATTTTTGATTTATTATAGCAGTGTATAAACATAAATATAGGAGAACTTTATTATGAAATGTCCAAACTGCGGATTTGATTGCGAGGGCAACTTTTGCACAATGTGCGGAACTTCGCTTAAATCACAATCACCACAAACCGAAAATAAACAGAACCCATATATAAATATTGAAAACAAACAACCCTTAAACAATTCTGCATCGGCAGTACAAAACCAAAATAATACAAATTATGCCAACACTGCACAGCAGAATAATTATCAAAATGTTCAGGCTCAACCGCAGCAAAGTAATTTTTCGGGTACACAGCCTCAACAGCAGACGAATTTTTCTTATATTCCACAGCAAAGACCAAACGGTTTTGTAAATATTCCCGTACAGGGGCAGAACGGAGGTGCGCCTATTCCCACACAATCGCCTGTACCTAAAAAGAACAGCGGCAGAACAGGTAAAATTGTTGCCGCCTGCATACTCGGCGGAGTAATTTTGGCAGGTGTGGTAATTGTAATAGTGTCGGCCATAGTAAACAGTCTCGATTTACAACTGTCGGAACCCACAGATGTTGATAAAATTGACTCTACTCAATACAAAGTAGGAGAGAAAGCCGAAACATTGTTTGGAGGCATAACAATGACCGATATTCAAACAGGTTCTTTTTCGTTAGAGTCAATGACATCCTCATATGATGCTCCGAAAGAGTATAAGTTTGATTTTTATGTTGAAAATACCACCGACGATGATTTCACAATATCTTTTGATGATTTTAATGTTACCGTCAAGGACAGCAGTATGAATTATTCGTTTACAAATATCAGCGTTGACGGAAATCCCGATAAACTCACAATAAAACCGCATACAAGCGACACATTTACCATATATCGCTGTGATTCAAATCGTAAAGAGGACGGCAGTTTGAAGATAAACTATAATTATGAGTGCGGCGATAGTAAAGGCAAGGTTGTTTTTACAAAGAACTGCGATAAAATTTACAGCAGTTTATTTGAAGAGGCAGATACCGATTTCGGTACTGTAAAAGTAACTGATGTAACAAAGCCGAGCACAAAATATATTTATGATACCTATATTAAGGGCAGTAACCTGCAAACGGGCGGCGCTACATTAGATGAAAGCGATTTTGACGACAGCGTTGCTTATGATACGGAAACCTTTGCGATATATGAATTTACCGTTAATGCCGATAATTTCAGTAACAGCGGCAAAAAAGTATATTTAAAGGAAATTTCAGTGTCTGAAGACACAGCGATTGCGGTTGTAAGCGATAATTATAAATATTTTATCAGTGATTATGATTCTCAAAGTTTGAATTTAATGATTGACAGTGATAAAACAACTACATTTAAATACATAGCGGCTATCAGAAAAGACAGCGATTATTATTTTAATATGAGCTTTAAGTTTGACAACGGAAACACTGTAATTACAGAAACAAGCGTTGACGAACTTGAAGAAAATATCAATAATTAATGTAAATTGAATAAAAAATAAATGACCGTAAATCCGATGAAGATTGCGGTCATTTTTTAATCGGGCAAAGTTTTTAACATTATATTATAATTATGTTAAAAACTCTGTGCCGAATTAAATGTAACAATATTGTAAAGTATAATTTGTATAATAATTCTTTTTTTAAGACATTGTAAGTATTATGTGTATAATATGCAAATTCTTTAACAGAAAAATTGCAGAAAAGCTCTCAAAATTCGTCACACGAAAAATACACAATACTTGAAATATTGACAGTATAATGATATAATTCAAGATAGGTTATTATGTGTCAGAATGAAATTTTATGATTTGGAAGTGAGTTATTAAAGATGAGCAGATTTTTTAAGGACATCAAAAAATTCTTTAACTACACGGTATTTTCTTCAAAGGCGGAACTTAAGTCCGAAGTAGCGGGCTCTTTCTTGAGTTGGCTGTGGTGGATTCTTGATCCGTTCTTCTTTATGCTTGTGTATTCGTTTATCGCAATCCTTGTATTTAAGAGCGGCGAGCCGTATTTCCCGGTATTCGTATTTATCGGTCTTAACTGTTGGCAGTTCTTCAGCAAGGTTGTTAAAAGCTGCGTAAAAGTCGTGCAGTCCAAAAAGATGATTGTCACGAAAGTTTATATACCTAAGCACATATTTATTCTTGAAAAAATCGGTGTTTACGGTTTTAAGATGCTCGTATCCTATGCTCTTACGGTTCTTTTGATGATTATTTACCAAGTGCCTTTGAGCTGGCGTATGTTCTGGGCACTGCCGATTATGGCCCTTTTGGTGGTAATCACATTTGCTTGCAGTACAATTATGCTCCACTTTGGCGTATTTGTTGAGGACTTGCTCAATGTAATTACTATTGTGCTACAGCTCGGATTCTACATTTCAGGTATTTTCTATTCAATCGAAAATAAACTTGACGGTATTTTGGGTGAGCTTTTGATTAAATGTAATCCGATAGCTCTTATTATCTGCGATTTAAGACGAGTGCTTATTTATAATCAGGATCCACACTGGGTGGCATTGCTTGCGTGGTTTGTTGTTGGCATCGTTATCAGTGTTATTGGCATCAGAACGATTTATAAGCACGAAAACAGCTATGTAAAGGTGATTTAATTATGGGAGAATCAGCAATTTCAGTCAGAAATGTTAAAATTAAATACAGATGTTTTAAAAAGGTTTCGCTTTTAAAGTCTATTTTTGCACCGAGAAAGAATAAGAAAATTGAGTATTTTGAGGCTGTAAAGGGTGTTTCTTTTGAGGTTGAAAAGGGTCAGATTTTAGGTATTGTCGGCAAAAACGGCAGTGGTAAATCAACCCTTTTAAAAGCTATAGCAGGTATTTTCTCGCCTGACGAAGGCGAAATCGACCTTCACGGTCATTCGATTTCCTTGCTTTCAATCGGCGTAGGTTTTCAGAATAAATTAAGCGGCAGGGAAAATATTTTCCTTTCGGGTATGCTTTTAGGCTTTGAAAGACCGCAGATTGAAGAAAAACTCGACGAAATCATTGAATTTTCCGAACTCGGTGACTTTATTGACCGCCCTGTAAAGACATATTCAAGCGGTATGTACTCTAAACTTGCGTTCTCAATTACGGCGATTCTCGAAACCGAGATTATGCTTATTGATGAGGTCTTGAGCGTTGGTGACGCAAAGTTTAAGAAGAAGAGCTACGAAAAAATGCGTAGCCTTATTATGAACAAAGACAGAACCGTTGTTATTGTATCGCACAGCTCCGACACACTCAGAAAACTCTGTGACAATATTCTTTGGCTGCACGATGGCGTAGTAAAGATGCAGGGCACTACCGAAGAGGTGCTTCCTTTGTACGAAGAGTTTATGTCTTAACGGTGGCGGTATGTCAAGATTTTTTGAAAAACTCAAAGATGTAAAACCGAGAGATATACTGCATATTTTTCTGTTTATATTTGCCTTGCCGATTGCGCTCGTGTATAAAATTTTCAGAAAAGATTTATGGCTTGTGTGCGATAACGGAGTGGAGGCAACGGACAACGGATTTTGTTTTTTTGAATATGTGTGCAAAAATCACCCCGAGCAGGACTGCGTTTATGCGGTGTATAAAAACAGCGTTGATTACGAAAATGTCAAAAAAACCGGCAAAACCGTAAAGTACGGCAGTTTTGCCCACTGGATTTTATATCTTACCGCAAAGGTAAACATCAGTTCTCAAAAGGGCGGAAAGCCGAACTATGCCGTATGCTATCTGCTTGAGGTTTACGGAATTTTGCGCAACAGCCGTGTGTTTTTACAACATGGGGTAATTCTTACAAATATTGATTTTCTTTATTATAAAAACACAAAAATGAGTATGTTTGTCACCAGCACATACAGGGAATGGGAGTATGTAAACAATAATTACGGTTATCCCGAGGGCACTGTAAAATTACTCGGACTTCCCCGCTGGGACAAGCTTCACGATTTTAAAACAGTGCCGAATCAGATACTTATTATGCCGACATGGCGTGACTGGATCGGTACAGACGCACTTTCAAAAAGCATTGAAGATGATAAAAAGGCTTTTTGCGAGAGCGATTATTTTAAAAATTGGAGTAAAATAATCAACAGCAAACGACTTGAAGAAATTTGCGAAAAGTACGGCTGTACTGTTATGTTTTACCCGCACAGGGATATGCAGAGATTTATCGACTGCTTTTCAAAGAGCAATCCGTACCTTACAATCTGCAAATATCCCAAATATACCGTGCAGGAGCTTATGAAAAGCTCAGCATTTATGATTACCGATTACTCAAGCGTGCAGATTGACTTTGCTTATATGAAAAAGCCGCTTGCGTATTTTCAGTTTGATTATGAAAGATTTTCGGAGCAGCACTACGGCAAAGGTTATTTTGACTATACCGAGGACGGATTTGGCCCTGTTTATAACGAAGAACAGGGACTTATGAACTATATAGAGCAGATGGCACAGCGTTCGTTTGCGAATACAGAGCTTTATTTAAACAGACACAAGGAATTTTTTGACTTGTACGATACGGAAAATTCAAAGAGAAATTACGAGGCTGTCAAAGAAAGATGGCCGTGAGGTATGTATGGAAGAGAAAAACACAAACCCGATTGATTTTGTAATAATTTGGGTTGACGGCAACGATAAGCAGTGGCAGGCGGAAAAGGCCAAGTATGACGGCAAAACGGTCACCAATGCCAACAGCGAAGTTCGTTTCAGAGATTGGGATAACTTGCAGTATTGGTTCAGAGGTGTGGAAAAGTTTGCCCCTTGGGTAAATAAAATTCACTTTGTCACCTGGGGACATCTGCCGAAGTGGCTTGATACAACAAACCCAAAACTTAACATTGTAAATCATAAAGATTACATTCCGTCAAAGTATCTTCCTACCTTTAATTCACATACTATTGAGCTTAATTTGCACCGTATAAAGGGACTTTCGGAACAGTTTGTGTATTTTAATGACGATATGTTTATTACCGCACCGACTAAACCGGAGGACTTTTTCAAAGACGGTATGCCTTGCGACACATTTGCGCTTGACTGCATTTGTTTTAATAAGGACAGCGCAGGTTTCTTTAACGGTGCGGATGTTTCTATCATTAACGACCATTTCGATAAGGAAAAAGTCTTTAAGCGTGACTGGAAAAAGTGGTATAGCGGTAAGAACGGAATGAAAAATCATTTAAAAACGACGCTTTTGTTGCCGTGGCATTGGTTTCCGGGCTTTTACTATCAGCACACTCCGTCGAGTTTTATGAAAGCGACTTTTGAAGAAATTTGGGAAAAAGAATACGATGCGCTGGATTCTACCTGTATGGATAAATTCAGAAAAACAGGCAATGTAAACCAGTGGCTTATGAAGTTCTGGCAGTTGGCGGCAGGCAATTATACAGTCCGCAGGGACAGCTTTGCATACTGCTATCATGTCAAGGAGTATAATTATCCCGATTTGTGCAGGGATATTCCTTCACAAAAGCATAATATGATTTGTATTAACGATACAGCCGAAACTACGGATTTTGAGGTGAAAAAGCAGGGCGTCATTGACGCATTTGAAAAACTTTTGCCTGAAAAATCAACTTTTGAGCTATAATTTCAGTTTATTTAATTTGCATTTTGCGGTTTCGGTAAAATTACCGAGGCATAAACCATATACTAAAGGAGTAATTTGATGGGTAGAAATTTTATATGGCTGTTTGGCGAAAATCTTGCCGCAACCTCAAATAATAACTCATATTATTTTTGGAAACAGGTAGTACGCCGCAGGGACGGTATAGACAAGTACATTGTGCTTGAAAAAAATGCCGCCAATAAAGAAACCTACGCCTCTCTTTCTGACAAAGAAAAGAGTTTTGTTGTTTGGAAAAACACAGTAAAGCATTTTAAGATTTACTTAAATGCCGATATGTACTTTGTTTCTTTGAGTTACAAGGATATTACTCCTACAAAGCTCGGCTTTTTTAAGACAGACTTTTTCATAGAAAAGCCTCTTATTTACTTACAGCACGGCACACTCGGCATCAAAGCTATTGAATATAAGGGCTATGGCTACAATAATAATATGTTCCGTTTTTTGTATTACAACAAGAACATTAAGCCCACTCTTATGGATTACAATAAATTCAAAGATTATCAGCTTTACTACGGAATTTATCCGCCACGCTACATTGAGCTTGTAAAGCGCCACAAGGCATACCATGCACAGCCGCAGAACGGCAAGAATATACTTTGGTTTATGACATGGAGAGAGTACCTTGGCGACAACTATATGACACAGATGCTTATGCATCAGATTAAGGGTGTGCTTTCAAGCCAAAAACTTGCCGATTATCTTGATAAAACAAATTCCGTTTTTACGGTTTGTTTGCACCAATTTTTTGATGAAGAGAAAATCGAAGAATTTAAGGAATGTGCAAAGACAGACAGAATCAAGTTTATTCATTCGCACAAAACAGATGTGCTTGACGAACTTGCGAAAAATGATGTTCTCATTACAGACTATTCTTCGGTAGGCTTTGATTTTACGGTGCTCAATAAGCCTGTAATTTTGTATCAGCCTGATTTGAAGAATTACCTTGCAAAGCGTAACCTTTACTGCGAGGTAGAGGAGCTTGAGCAGTGCTCTTACACAAAAGCAAGACAGCTTGTTGACGCTATTGCCGACGAAACCTATACGATAAATCCGTTCTTTAAGTCAAGACTTCCGGAAGAGATTGACTATGACTTTATAGAGAGCGGCGCTCATATTGACAGAATGTATGAGGAATTTTCTTCAATTCAGAAGAATAAGGTAACATTCCTCGGTTATAACTTCTACGGTGTAGGCGGTACGGTTTTTGCTACCCGTTCGCTTGCGGAGGCTTTGCTTGAGAAAAACTATCTTGTAGAGCTTTTGTCGCTAAAGTGTACCGCAAAGCCAAAGGAAATGCCTTACGGATTGCAGCTTACAGCATTGTATAAGGCAAATTCACGCAGAAAGATTGAACTTTTAAAGCGTGGCTTCTTTAGATGGAAAGGACTTTACGGTCACCTTGACTGCGATTGCAGCAGACAGAATCTTTCTCCGTATGCAGGTATGGCAATGAGAAAGAAACTTGAGAATATAAAAAGTAAGACTGTAATTTCAACAAGAGAATCTCTCCACCTTTTCCTTAATGACGCTACATCGGAGAAAATTGAGGAGAAAATCTATTTCTTCCATTGTACAGCCGCACTTGTAAATGAGCTTTTCCCCGACATTGTTAATAAAATGGAGAAAATCGACATCGGCAAGGCTGTATTTGTAAGTGAAGAAAACCGTCAGCTTTACCTTGATAAATTTAATTTTAAAAACTATAAGGATTATATCGTGCTCGGCAATACTCTTGAGTCAAGCCGAAGTGTGGCAAGAGAGGACATAGGAGCGGAAGAAGAGGACGATAATAAAAAGAAAGTTGATGTACCGGAGCGTGATTACTTCCTCGGTATGTATCTGTTGAGAATCAGCCATGAGCGTGAGGCTGACATTAACAATCTTATCGGCTTTGCCAAGTATCTTAAAGAGCAGAATGTTGATGACATTGTAATTGATGTTTACGGTACGGGCGACTATCTTAACGAATTTCTCGATAAGATTTTTGATAACGAGGTTGAAGATTATATTTGTTATTGCGGCGAAACTTCTAATCCGAAAAATCAGATGAAAAATCACGATGCGGTTGTTGACTTTACTCTCAACCATTCATTCGGTATGCCGTATATTGAGGCTATCCTCAACGGAAAGATGGTTTATTGTACAGAGAACACAGGTTCAAGGGAAGTTCTTAACGGCATTGACGGCTGTATTTATACTTCGTATGCAGACTTGCTCGATAAGATTCGTAAGTTCCCACAGGTTACAGATGACCAACTCAGAAGTAACTATGATAAAATCAGTAAGGTATATTCAAGAGAGGTTCTCGGCGAGAAATTTGTTGATTTTCTTGAAAAATAATTAATATTAAACGGCAGCACTTTGAAATTAAATTCACAAGTGCTGCCGTTTTTGATTGAAACAATCGGTTGCGTAGTGTCGGTTGGGCATTAAAATTTAGCTAACGCTAAATTATCCACCCAAACCCGCAAGCCTTTAAAAAGGCTTGACCTAAATTTTTAAATTATTTAGCTTCAACAGTGCGATAAACCATAATTTGAAATATAAAATTAACATAATTAAAAAAGGAACCTTGTACAAGATTCCTTTTAGTGTATTGTTTATTCTGACGGAGCATCGATGGTTACGGTCATATAATCGTCATCTTCTTTGTATGAAAGATATACATTATAGCCGTCTTTATCATCTGCGGAATAATAGCCCTCATAACTGCTTTCGTCAACGGTAAAGCCAAGTTGCTTGCATTTGTCAACATATTCGTTAAATTGGTCTAAAGATAAACCGTAAGCCTCAAATCCAAAAGAATCTTCATTATCTATGGATTTCTTTACCACCTTTACATCAGGCTTAGGAATTTTTGTGCCGAGTTCCGATGTGGTCCAATAATATGCCTCTTCGGTATTTTCATCTTCTGAATATTTTTTAGTGCTGAAATCATAATATGAAGTGTAGATTTTATTGTCATTAATGTATTTTATGGTAGCAACATCGGGTTCAACCAAATTAAAGTGATTTATGTCTTTTAAATAATAAATACCGCTGTAATAATAGCAGTTTATATTTTTTGCGGATTCTCCGGGTTCAACAATTTTTTCGGTTTCTGCGTGCATAGAAATATCCCTTTGCTTTAATTCGGAAATATCATCATCACTCATTGAAAATTTATCTTTAATCTCGTTGTAGAAATTTTCCTTGTCCTCTTCCGTTACCGAGCCTTTTTCTTTAAATGTCATTTCAAAATCCGTAACTGTATATTTTGAATTGTTTGTATAGTCTAAAAGAACATATTTTTCACCGTCAACAATTCCTTGATCCACATTCCATGCAATATCATCAATTTTAATTGTTTCTCTCTTCTTTGCCGGTTGTTTTGTCTGTGATACAGCAGATGCATCATCGCTTGTTTGACTTGCAACGCCCTCACTGCCTGTCGAAGCCTGCGGTGCTCCATTGTCGGAGCATCCGGCAAAAACTATTGTAGCAGACGCCGCAACAATAACAGCTATAAATGTACATAAATTTTTCTTAACGATATTTTTCATAATTATGACCATTCCTTTCCGCCTTGCTACAAGGCACAAAAATAAATGAAAGCAACTTGTAGTAAAGCTATGTAAAAATTGTTAGAATGTACTTGAGAAAGCAAACTCACTACAGTGCACGAAGAGGTGAGTAGGCTCAGCGTATACTGAACTGAATATTTATGTGTGTCTGATGCTCTTTCAAGCACAATTAATTAGGGCATTGAACCCTGTAAACTTATCTTTGGAGAGATATACTACTCAATCTTTCAGTGAGCATCCAATCTCTGTTTGTTTCCTCAAAATATTAATTTTGAGGGATGTGTTGTGTTAAAAATCGTTTGTCCTGTTTGCTTTGGAATAGATGTCCGCAAAACCTTTATCTATTGTTGCATTGCAACTACCGACAACAAGGATATTACCACCTACAAAAGCAATCGTTTTTCGACTTTTACTAATCAACTGAAACGATGTGCAACTTGGCTCAAAGAGAATGATTGTAAGGATGTTTGTATGGAATCCACGGGCAAATATTGGATTCCTGTTTACAACATTCTTGAATTGTCCTGCAATATTGTTTTGACTCACCCAAAATATGTTAAAGCAATTAAGGGAAAGAAAACTGACAAAAGGGATGCCAAATGGATTGCTGACCTTTTTAAGCATGATTTAATTAACGGTAGCTTTATTCCTCCGGCTGATATTCATCAGTTAAGGGATTTAACCCGTTATCGAAACAAGCTAACTAATTTTATTGTCGGTGAGAAAAACCGTGCGCAAAATTGCCTGACTGTTTCCAATATCAAATTAGATGATATTTCATTTTATGGCTTGACTTTTATTTGCAGGACTCCTTAATGTAAATCCGTTGACATTATTATATAAAAATAAAAATAAAAAAGTGTATGCTGTCAGCATACACTAAGAAAATAAAAAAACTTATTTGATTGATAAAACTTAAATCTTTGGATTATGGTTTAGCACACGATTTAAGCCAAATAATTAAAAAATTTAGGTCAAGCCTTTTTAAAGGCTTGACCAAACTTTTATAATTGCTTGGCAAAGCATTATGCTAAACCATAATTTAGCCCAATTGTTGATAAAGAACCGGCTTATAAAAATTAATTCTAAAATTAGTTCTAAGGAGATTTTCTTATTTTATCGGTATCAATTATAAAATTACATACTCTCCGGGCAAGAGATGTTGAACATTGTAAGAACATTCTTGATTACAACCTTTACGCTTTCGCAAAGTGCAAGTCTTGCCTGTGTGAGTGCCTCGTCTTCGCCTTTAACACGGCACGCATTGTAGAACTTGTGGAAAAGTGTTGCAAGCTGTGTTACATAGCGGGTAATCTTGGTTGGGTCATAGTCCTTCGCCGCACTCTCAATCTCATTTGTATATGAAGCGAGGTGGTGGATAAGCTCCTTTTCTTCGGGCGCTGTGAGAAGTGCAAGCTCCGTATCTGTACATTTGCGTGGGTTAATGCCGTCTTTTGCAAGCGCCTTTATGATACTGCAAATTCTTGCGTGTGCATACTGAACATAATATACAGGGTTCTGGTTGTCCTGTGCAACCGCAAGGTCAAGGTCAAAGTCCATCTGTGTATTTGCCTCACGGGTGTTGAATAAGAATCTTGCGCTGTCAACAGGTACTTCCTCAAGGAGGTCGCCAAGCTGAATTGCTTTACCTGTACGCTTGCTCATTCTTACGATTTCGCCGTTCTTAACGAGTTTTACAAGCTGCATAAGCACAACATTGAGTTTGTCACCGTCATAGCCGATAGCGTCCATTGCACCTTTCATACGCATTACGTGACCGTGGTGGTCTGCGCCCCATATATCAATAAGAGTTGTAAAACCTCTGTCAAATTTGTTTTTGTGATAAGCAATGTCGGCTGTAAAGTAAGTAGGGTTGCCGTTCTGACGGATGAGGACATCGTCTTTTAATTCAAGATTGTCAATGTATTTTTGAGTTTTGCCCTGCTTTAAGAGCTTTTCTGTAAGTACCTGCTTGTTCTTGTACCATACAGCGCCGTCCTGCTCATATGTAAGTCCTTTTTCCGTGAGTGTGTCAACAACCGCCTTTACAGCGCCGCTCTTATGAAGTTCACTCTCAAAGAACCACTTGTCATAGGTGATGTTGTACTTTGCCATATCGCTCTGCATTTTGCTTATATTCTTAGGAAGTGCAAAATCTACAAGAGCTTTTTTGCGCTCTTCGGAAGATACATTTACAAGGCTGTCGCCGTGAATGTCGGCATATTCCTGTGCAAGTTCTGTTATGTCAACGCCCTGATAACCGTCCTCGGGGAATACGATTTCGTCACCCTTAAAAATTTGAAGATAACGGGCCTCGAGTGAGCAGCCGAACTTTTCAATCTGATTGCCTGCGTCGTTTACATAAAATTCACGCCATACATTGTAGCCTGCCTTATCAAGAACAGCGGCAAGACAGTCGCCGAGTGCGCCGCCTCTTGCGTTACCCATATGCATAGGACCTGTAGGGTTTGCGGATACGAACTCTACCATTACCTTTTCGCCCTTGCCAAAATCCGAATTGCCGTAGGTTTCCGGATTTTCAAGTACGCTGTTTACTACTGCGGAATAAAATTTTGAACCGAGGAAAAAGTTGATGAATCCCGGACCTGCGGTTTCAAATCTTTCGCACATTGTACCCTCAAGGTCGAGGTGTGATGTGATAGCCTGTGCAATTTTAAAAGGAGGCATACGGAAAGCCTTTGCGCCAGCCATAGCGGCATTTGTTGCAAAGTCGCCGTGTGATCTGTCGGCAGGTGTTTCTATAATAAAATCGGGTAATTCTGCCTGTGGCAGGTTACCCTCTGAAATTGCCTTTTCAATGGCAGAATTAATTGCAAGTTTAAGCTTGCCGACTGCTTCAGCATAAATGTTCATTGTTTTCTACCTCTTTCTTCTTTTCAATGTCTATTTTAAATCGGTTTTCACTCACAAGGTCCGAGTTGAAGTCAAGAGTGTAGATAACCTCAAGTGAACCACCGTTTTCGTTAAGATTGTTGTTCAGCGTTTTTGTAAACACACCGATTGAAAGCGTGCCCGCAATGGTTTGGTACATACACTGATGTCTTTTGCCTTTTTCAAGTATAAGTTGAGAACTTAACGGTCCTTTGCGTGAAATCGTAACGGTTTCGTCCTCCACCTTGACAAGGTTGTTAAAAAACTTATCGGGCAAATCCTCGTCATATTCCTTGTAATTTATAAAGAAATGACCGTTTTTCATCATATATTTGCCCTCGGTAAGCACCTCTATGCGGTCGTCCTGACCGTCAACTTGCTGTTCGCCGACAATCGAAATCATATAGGGATTTTTATCTTTTTCCATAAATTCCTCCGATTATCAGTATTTCTCAATGTTTATCTGAGTTACTGTGTGCTCCATATTTTTGCCAAGGAATAACTCCGCAACGCTTTCAAAGCCCTCGGGAGTGTCGCTTACAAAGAATGATGAAGCGCCTTGCTCGGTGCTGTTGTTGAGAAGATTATTTTCTCCGAGCACCTTTTTGGTGTATAAAGCGGTTTCGTAGCCGGAGTCAATAAGCTCAATGCTGTTGCCGATTACGCTTGAAATCGCATCTGCAAGCAACGGATAATGAGTACAGCCCAAAATGAGTGTGTCAATATCATTTTCCACAAGCTCCGTAAGGTAATGCTTTATTGTGAGGCGAACAATCTGATCGTCTTTATGTATAAATCCGTTTTCCACAAGCGGAACAAAGAGAGGGCAAGCCTTTTCAAATACCTTAAATTCGGGATTTAACTTTTCAAGACGAGCCTTGTAGTTATGTGTGCTTATTGTAGCGGCTGTGGCTATAACGCCGATTCTGCCTGTTTTTGTCTTTTTTGCAGTAGCAAAGGCAGTCGGATTTATAACGCCTGTGTAAGGAACAGGCAGGTTGCTTTCGAGCTTTTTGCCTGCAACAGAACTAACCGTACCGCAGGCGGCAACAATCATTTTTACATTATTCTCAAGCAAAAAATTTGTATCCTGAAAAGCATATTTTGTAATGATTTCTCGGCTTCGGTTTCCGTAGGGAACTCTGCCCGTATCGCCGAAGTATATTATATTTTCATTTGGAAGAATGTGCAGAAATTCTCTTACCGCACTCAATCCTCCAAGCCCGGAGTCAAACACACCGATGGCATTAGCTGAAGACATATTAAAACCTTCTTTTCGTTATTGCATAAAATTATACCTCTTAATAATAACATATAAAGGCATCGGTTTCAAGTTAAAACAAAAAAATAATGCGTGCCGTTGCCCTTTTCTGTAATTGACAAGTGCACATATTAACTGTATAATATATTGGTGAATACATTTAGAAAGGATGTATGACTTTGGAAATAAAAAATGCTTTTGAATATATTGCAGGTAAGGTTGAGGCTCAGCTTGCTCCTGCCGGATATACAAGACAAAAGGTAGCGGCCGACGACAAGCAGGAAATTGTAGCGCTTTTTACAAGCGAAAATGTTGCTTATTCGGTAGTTTATTACAAAGAAAAAACTCATATGGTGCTGCGCACCTGTACTATGACAGAGGAAGGCCCTGACAACGAGTGGAAAACTCTTGCCACATGGATGCTTGACGAAGAAAGCACACAGAAAGATGTCGAGAGTATTTCAAACGACTTTATTGAGGGCGTTTCGGGCGCTGTTGCCGTTAAGCGTGCAAAGCAGATTAAGCAGAAAAAGAAAAAGGACGATGACGGCAATGCGGATCCAAAGTTCCTTGCAAAGCGCTTTGTAGCTGTTTTCCCTGAACTTAAAGAGGAAATCAAGTACGAAGAGGACGGATATTTTCCGTTCAGAGGCGCAACTTTCGCAAAAGAAAAGATTGCTCCGAAGATTGTTGATTATGTAAAATCAGCAACAAAGCCGCAGCTTGAAAAACTCGTTGGTATCTTTAATCTTCAGTACAACAACGGCGATGTTGACACACGCGCAATTATCACCATAGTATTGCTCAATGCACTTGATGATGAGCAGTTCAACACAGTGTTTGAGTATTTAAGCGATGACCTGAAAAAGGCCGCAAAAGCCGCAAGAAAATACAAGGGCAAAAAGGTTAAGCCCGAAAAGCCGAAGAAAAAGAATGTTTCTAAAGCATCGACACTTAATGATTAATCTTATATAAAAGCAGAAATACTGCGATTTTTTGCGAAAAAACACTTGACTTAGTGTTTCGTATATGATAGAATAGTTATACCTCTGAAAGGGGCTTTATTTTTCTGCCCTATTGAGGGAGGCTAAAATATTCCGAAAAAACCGGGAGGTGCCGTTATGAGAGTTAAAATCACATTGGCCTGCACAGAGTGCAAACAGCGTAATTACAACACAATGAAAAACAAGAAAAACAGTCCCGACAGACTTGAAATGAACAAGTACTGCCGTTTCTGTAAGAAACACACTCCGCACAAGGAAACAAAATAATGGAGGTTTAAAATGGCTGACAAAAAGGTTGAAGCTAAAAAGGCTGACGCTAAGAAAGCGGATGCCAAGAAACCTGCTAAGAAAAACAAACAGAATGTTTTTCAAAAGCTTTTTAAGTACCTCAGTGCGTGCAAGGGTGAACTCAAGAAAATTACTTGGCCTTCACCAAAGCAGACTACAAAGAACTTCGGTATTGTTATCGGCGTAATTGTAGTTGTGGGACTGTTCATTTTCGGCCTTGACAGAGGACTTTTCGCTCTGCTCGGCTTAGTTATGAACACTTCAGCTTAATCTCTGTTATTACTAACTTACGAAAGGAAGAAAGTAAATGGCAGATCAAGAAGCAAAATGGTATGTAGTGCATACTTATTCCGGCTACGAAAATAAGGTAGCAGCTGACTTAATGACAACTGCAGAGAACAGAAATCTTCAGGATATGATTGTTGATGTTAAAGTACCTACAGAAATCGTAACCGAAACCGTCGGCGACAAAACAAAAGAGGTTGAAAATAAAATTTATCCTTGCTATGTATTTGTTAAGATGGTTTACACTGATGAAACGTGGTATGTAGTACGAAATATCAGAGGATGCACAGGATTTGTAGGACCGGGATCTAAACCTGTTCCACTTACAGATGCTGAGGTTTACAGAATGGGCGTTGAAACCCGCTCTGTAAAGGTGAACTACTCGGTGGGCGATTCAGTTCGTATTATCGATGGTCCCCTTGATGATTTTGTCGGTGTGGTTGAGGAAATCGACGCTGACAAAAACTATGTCCGTGTCATTGTTTCAATGTTCGGACGAGAAACTCCGGTTGAGCTTGAGTTAGGTCAGGCTGAACTGCTTGAGGATTAATCGCAGATAATTTGCCTTACGGCTTATTATTGGGAACAAAATGTTCCCTGTGGGAGGGAACCTACATAGTGGTGTCCCGCAATTTACCACGAATTTTGGAGGTGCAAACACAATGGCTCAGAAGGTAGTTGGCTTAATTAAGTTACAGATACCTGCCGGAAAGGCTACTCCGGCTCCGCCTGTTGGACCTGCTCTTGGTCAGCACGGCGTAAATATCGTTGCGTTCACAAAGGATTTTAACGAGCGCACAAAGAATGACATAGGTCTTATTATCCCTGTTGTTATCACAGTTTATGCAGACCGTTCATTCACTTTCGTTACTAAAACTCCACCGGCAGCAGTTCTTCTTAAGAAGGCTTGCGGCATTGAGAGTGGTTCTGGCGTACCAAACAAGACAAAGGTAGCTCAGATTACTCGTGAGCAGATCACAAAGATCGCAGAGCAGAAAATGCCGGACCTTAACGCAGGTTCTCTTGAAGCTGCAATCAGCATGGTTGCAGGTACTGCAAGAAGCATGGGTATTACAGTAGTTGACTAATTATCCGGGTGGGAGGGAATTCCCGATTGACCACCTATCAATGGAGGAAAACTGATGAAACACGGTAAAAAATATGTTGACGCAGCTAAGCTCGTTGACAAATCAAAATTATACGAACCAGGCGAGGCTCTTGAAACTGTTATCAAGACAAGCACCGCTAAGTTTGATGAAACCGTTGAGCTTCATGTAAAGCTCGGTGTTGACAGCCGTCACGCTGACCAGCAGGTTAGAGGCGCTGTTGTACTCCCTAACGGTACAGGTAAAAATGTTAGAGTTCTTGCAATTTGTAAGGGCGCTAATGAGGAGCTTGCAAAGGAAGCAGGTGCTGACTTTGTAGGTGCTGAGGATATGACTCAGAAGATTCAGCAGGAAAACTGGATGGACTTTGATGTTCTTATCACAACTCCTGACTGCATGGGTCTTGTAGGTCGTTTAGGTAGAATCCTTGGTCCTCGTGGTCTTATGCCAAACCCAAAGGCAGGTACTGTTACTCCTGACATTGCTAAGGCTGTTAAAGAAGCTAAAGCAGGTAAGATTGAGTACCGTCTTGACAAAACAAACATCATTCACTGCCCAATCGGTAAGGTAAGCTTTGGCGCAGAAAAGCTCGGCGAGAACTTCGATACACTTATGGAAGCTATCGTAAAGGCTAAGCCAGCTGCTGCAAAGGGTCAGTACATTCGTTCAGTTGCCATTGTATCAACAATGGGACCAAGCGTTCGTATTTCACCTGCTAAGTTTGGTGTTTGATTATAATTACTTTAATGTTTACACCTTTGGTGTGAATATAAATTCGCTGTTCTAAAGACAGCAGGTGCAATATGCATAAAGGTTATACCGCCTGCCGAGGAAGATGCAATTTTACATTATTTTTGTATTTTTGCGGCAGTCCGAGGTCTAATCGGACTGCCTTGTTTTTTAAGAACTTTAGATACTGCGTTTAAAAAATTTTGGAGGTGAAATAATTGCCAAGTCAAAGTGTTTTAGAGCAGAAGAAAGTCATCGTTGAAGAACTTACAGCAAGACTTAAGAACTCTGTTACAGGTTTAGTTGTTTCATACGAGGGTATCAATACTGAGGACGATACAAAGCTTAGAAAAGAACTTCGTGAAAACAATGTACACTATTCAGTAGTTAAGAACACACTTTTATCTCGTGCTTGTGATGAAGTAGGTCTTGAGGGCATTAAGCCTGTTCTTGAGGGTACAACAGCTCTCGCTACAAGCGACAGCGAATATGCTGCTGCTGCAAGAATCCTCTGCAACTATGCTAAGGATCACGATAACTTTAAGGTTAAGTCAGGTTACCTTGACGGCGCTGTTATTGATATGGATACAATCACAGCTCTTTCAAAACTTCCTACAAGAGATGTACTTCTCGCAAATGTACTTGGTGCATTCCAGGCACCGATTGCTTCTTTCGCAAGAGCTATTCAGGCTGTTGTTGATAAGGGCGGTGTTGAGGCTTGTTTAGCAGCCGCAACAGAAGAGGCTCCTGCTGAGGAACCTGCTGCAGAATAATCTGCAATATTAACTTAAATTTTACAACTTATTATATCGGAGGTAAATTAAAATGGCATCAGAGAAAATTACTGCTATTATTGAAGAATTAAAAGGCCTCACAGTTCTCGAGCTTTCAGAGCTTGTACACGCTGTAGAGGATGAGTTTGGTGTATCAGCTGCTGCTGCAGTTGCTGTTGCAGGTCCTGCAGAGGCTGCTTCTTCTGCTGCTGAGCAGACAGAGTTTGATGTAGTTCTTAAGAGTGCTGGCGGCAACAAGATTGCTGTTATCAAGGCCGTTCGTGAGATCACAGGTCTTGGTCTTAAGGAAGCTAAGGCTCTCGTTGACGGCGCACCTAAGACTCTTAAAGAGGCTGTATCTAAGGACGAGGCTGATGAGATCAAATCTAAGCTCGAAGCAGCCGGCGCTGAAGTTGAAGTTAAGTAATTTAATTTCCAAAGTTTTTTTCCCGACGGATTTATCCGTCGGGATTTTTTGTTTGGCTTTTTATTAAGACTTCTTTATCAAAAATTGGGTAATTATGGTTTAGCTTAATTTATTGTAATGTTAAAATAAATAACTTTTATAATTATTTTGCTAAGCGTTCTTTAAAAACCTTATAAAATTAACGATAAAATAAAAGCTCCTCAAAAACGAGGAGCTTTTGATATGCATATAAAACTCTAAATTAATCAAAGAACTTAGCGTGGATAGCCTTAACAGCCTTGTCTGCGTCGTTTTCGTCAATAAGAACAGAAACCTTGATTTCGCTTGTGCTGATCATCTGGATGTTTACCT
>ERZ773147.1881-NODE-1881-length-20165-cov-7.915365_pt1 | contig 20165 bp, 17 predicted proteins | sample MGYA00580851_ERZ773147 | MGnify/ENA primary metagenome ERZ773147 (study PRJEB29015, sample SAMEA2737818) | human gut metagenome | biome: human gut; feature: human-associated habitat; material: faeces | place: China | collected 2012 ... | reverse complement strand
AACTGTTTAGCGCAGTGCTCTGATAAAAGGGTATATGCGAGAGTGGAAAGTGATAATTTTATTACATTATGTCCTAAGAGTGATTTGGTAATAAAAGACCTTGAGAAGAAAAGAAATATAAAGGTTACTTATAACAACATCACATGTACTGTTCATATCAGATATGGAATTTATGAAGTAGATTATGATTCTAAAGTTGATGTTGGAACTATGTGCGATAGGGCAAGAATGGCGCTTGACTCTATAAAGAATAATGGAAATTGTGTTGCAGCAGTTTATAATGATAATCTTAGAAATAAAATTTTAAAAGAGCATATGTATAAAGAAGAACTTACAAGTGCCATAGAAAATGAAGATTTTAAAGTTTATCTTCAACCCCAGGTCAGATGCGAAGATGGATTGGTAAAAGGAGCAGAGGCTCTTGTGAGATGGGAACACAGAAAATTAGGATTAATTCCACCTGGAGATTTTATAGAGTTCTTTGAACAAAATGGCTTGATTACAGAACTTGATATGTATGTGTGGGAGAAAGTATGCCAGATTCTTAAACAGTGGAAAGAGGAAGGCAGAGATGACTATATTGCAGTAAATATTTCAATGAAGGATTTTTACATTATAGATTTATATAAAGTGTTTACAAATCTTATCGAAAAGTACGGAATTGATAAAAATAAGCTTAGACTTGAAATTACTGAAAGTGCATTTACTCTTGATTTAGAGAAAAATGTAAATGTAATAAAAAAACTTCAAATGTTTGGATTTATTGTAGAAATGGATGATTTTGGAAGTGGATATTCATCTCTTAATGCCTTAAAAGATATTCCGGTTAACATTATAAAGATGGATATGAGGTTTGTATCACAAACACAGGATCCTGCAAGAGCAGATACAATTATCAGAATGATTCTTGCCATGGCAAAAGAACTTAACATGGAAGTTGTTGCAGAGGGTGTTGAAACAGTTGAACAGGCTGAAAAGTTAAAGCAGTATGGTTGTTCGTATATTCAGGGATATTTATATGCAAAGCCTATGCCGGCAGAAGAATATCTTGAATTTGTAAAAAATATGAAGTAGGGAAATTTTAAAAGATAAAAGAAAATTATATATGGTAAACATTAAAATTTTAAATAAGTAAAAGAGTAGGGAAATCTCTAAGAATGTAAGAAAATTTGAAAGAAGAACAAGCAATTAAATAGTGAGGAATATTATACTTGATGAAAGGGCATTTGGCGCCGTCGGTTCAAATATTCGGCGCATAGTCCGGCTGAAACTGTAGGTTTCAAAGCTGGTCTGTGTGCTGAATGTTTAGAACTGCTACGAGCGACAAGCAGCGCGAGCGTCCTTTCAGGAAGTCTAATATTCCTCGCGTCCATAATTGTTGTAAAATTACAAGAATAAGGAGATTCAGATGAAGATTAGTGAATTTGGAAAAACAAAAAATGGGGAACAGACACATTTATTTACTCTTGAAAATAGTAATGGAATGAAAGTTAAAGTATGCGATTATGGTGCAACTCTAGTTTCATTAATTGTGCCGGATAAAGATGGAAAAGACACGGATATAGTTTTAGGCTATGATAATGTTGACCCGTATCAGGGCGCATCAGCTTTTTTTGGAGCAAATGTAGGTAGAAATGCCAATAGAATCAAAGGTGCAAGGTGCATAATTGATGGAGTTGAATACAATTTGGAAAGCAATGATGGTGACAATGGTAATAATCTTCATAGTGGTTCAAATTGTACAGCACTAAAAATGTGGAAAGCAATTTATGATGAGAATGTAAATGATAAGATTTCATTTGAAATATTAAGTAAAGATATGGAGCAGGGATTTCCGGGAAATTTAAAAGTGAATCTTACATACATACTTACAGAGGACAATGAATTGATTTTAAATTATAAAGGAACAACGGATAAAACTACAATTGCTAATTTCACAAATCACTCATACTACAATTTAAATGGCCATGATTCAGGTGAAGTATATGAGCAGAAATTAATGATAAATGGTGATTATTTTACTCCATTTGCCACAAACAATTCTATTCCTTCAGGTGAGATTAGAAGCGTAAAAGGTACACCAATGGATTTTACGGAAATGAAATCAATTGGGAGAGATATTGATGTTGAAGATGAACAGTTAAAATTTGGAACGGGATATGACCATAATTTTATGATAAATGGAAATGCTCATGAATTAAGACTGGCGGCAAAAGCCATCGGAGATAAGTCAGGAATTAAGATGGAACTTTATACAGATACACCGGGATTACAACTTTATACAGCTAATTTTGTATCAGATGAATCAGGAAAAAATGGAGCAGTGTATAACAGACGACATGCATTTTGTCTTGAACCGCAGTATGTACCGGATAATATCAATAATGATAAATTTGAGTCGGCAATTTTAAAACCTGATGAAGAATATAATATGAATATAAAGTTAAAGTTTTTATAAAAAGGGTGAGGCGTCTGCAGTAAAACTGGAGGGGCCTCGTATATTAAAAGAAAATTTGAAAGCTTTATAATGTATCAATAAATCTTGTGAAAGCTTCAAGACCTTCAGGTGTACACTTGTAAACACCAGCGTCTTCGAGAACTTTTACAAATACTTTTCCAATTTCTGATTCAAGAATGTTCATAACATTTTCAGATGTAATGTCATTATATTTTGGAAGAAATTCATCAACCCAGTCAGCGTGCTTAGAAATAGATTCATTGCTTCGTATATCTTTTTTATTTACGATATAATCAGCTAATGTTTGTATTTCACCTTTAAGTCTTGAAGGTAAAACTGCAAGACCCATTACTTCAATAAGACCGATATTTTCTTTCTTAATATGATGAAGCTTTTCATGAGGATGATAAACACCAAGAGGATGTTCCTTTGTAGTAATATTATTTCGTAAAGCCAAATCAAGCTCATACATGCCATCCCTAAAACGGGCAATTGGTGTATTTGCATATATAAATGCATCCTCATCAGTATAGTTTCTCCATTTATTTAAAATATGAGAACCTAATTCTACTAATCGGTTGCTGTCTTTTGATTTCAATCTGATTACTGAAAGTGGCCAATGAAGAATTGAACAATCTACATCTTCATAATCTTTAACTTTAAAAGTCTTGATTGAATCAGCTTTTGCCATTGCGAATGTATAATGTCCGCCCTGAAAATGATCATGAGTTAAAATTGAACCACCTACAATTGGAAGGTCGGCATTTGAACCTAAGAAGTAGTGAGGCATTAATTTGATAAAATCGAATAACTTGATAAATGTTGCCTTTTCTATCTTCATAGGTGTGTGTGTGCCTGAAAATACAATACAATGTTCATTGTAGTAAACATAAGGAGAGTATTGAAATCCCCAGTCACAATCATTTATCTTTATAGGGATTATACGGTGGTTTTCTCTTGCAGGGTGGTTAATGCGACCTGCATAACCTTCGTTTTCCATACAAAGCTGGCATTTAGGATATGATACACTTGTGCTGTTTTTGGCAGCAGCAATAGCTTTAGGGTCTTTTTCAGGCTTTGAAAGATTGATAGTTATATCAATATCTCCGTACTCAGAAGGTACAACCCATTTCATATCTTTTTTTATTCTGTCGCGACGGATATAATTGCTGTTTTGAGAAAAATCATAGTAAAATTTAGTGGCATCTTCAGGAGATTTAGCATATTCCTTCCAGAAATTTTCTTGAACCTGTGAAGGACGTGGCATAATGCAGTTCATTAATTTTGTGTCAAATAAATCTCTGTAAGTTACGCTGTCTTCAATTATTCCTAATTTTACGGCTTCATCACAAAGAGCAACGAGAATATCGCCAAGGTTTTCTTCTTTGTCATCAACAGCCAAATCTGTATAATCATCTTTTCCAAATACTTCGAGGAGCAAATTAGTAGAATAAATTCTTTCACATTCAGGTATTAAGCCTGTGTTAATTCCATAATTAACTAATTTTTTTATATATAAATCTAACATATAACAACCTTTCTAAACTTTATATTTATGAATAAATATAAGTTTTAAGATATAATGCTAAGAACAGTTAAATCGCCTGTTAACATATAGTAGGAATTTTAATCTTCATATCCGTTTGGATGAGATTTATGCCATTTCCATGCAGTCTCAATAATTTTTTCAACATCAGGATATTCAGGCTTCCATCCTAAAACAGTCTTAGCTTTTTCACTTGAAGCAATAAGCTTTGAAGGATCACCGGCACGGCGAGCTTCGTATTTAGCAGGAATGTCTAAACCTGTAACTTTTCTTGCACTTTCAATTATTTCGTTTACCGTAAATCCAATTCCATTTCCAAGATTAAATACATCACTGTCATTTCCTTCAGCCAAATATTTAAGAGCAAGGATATGTGCCTGTGCCAAATCAGTAACATGAATATAATCACGTACACATGTGCCGTCTTTTGTATCGTAATCATTTCCAAATATAGAAATATAAGGACGTTTTCCAAGTGGAACCTGAAGTACAAGTGGAATCAAATGAGTTTCAGGATTATGGGCTTCTCCAATTTTTCCACTGATATGAGCACCGCATGCATTAAAATACCTTAATGCTACATAACGTAAATTGTGGGCTTTACTTGTCCATTTCATCATTTTTTCCATAGAAAGCTTTGTTTCACCATATGTATTTGTAGGTTCAGTTCTGTCACTTTCTAAAATTGGAATTCTTTCAGGTTCTCCATATGTTGCAGCAGTAGAAGAAAATACAATTTTATCAATTCCATGTTCAACCATGCTTTCTAAAAGAACCATTGTTCCGTATAAATTGTTATCATAGTATTTGAGAGGAACTTTCATACTTTCTCCAACCTGAGAGTTGGCAGCAAAATGAATAACTCCGTCAATTTTTTCTTTTGTAAATAAATCATCTAAGAAAGCTTTGTCTCTTATATCACCTTCATAGAATCTTGCTTTGGGATGAACAGCTGCTTTAAATCCTGTTTGTAAATTATCAACTACGACAACATCTTCACCTCTGTCAATAAGTTCATAAACCGTGTGAGAACCGATATATCCGGCTCCGCCTAATACTAAAATACTCATTGTACCTTCATACCTCCATATTTACGTATTTTTAAAATGTGACATGAGTCTGTGCCAAATATAGATTCAATAAATTTCTTATATTCAGGCACGGTCTCGTTTTTTACAAATGCCTGAATGGTTCCGGCAAATCCACCACCATGAACACGACATACGCCATGATCTTTTAAAATCATTTCAGACATAGCTAAACCTAATGATACAGCCTGGTTCTTATAGTCAAAGTCTGCATATACGTTTTGTAAGAATTTATAGCTTGAATTTCCTGATTCTTGAATCAATGTCTTGAAGCCTTCAAAATCATCCTTGTTCAATCTTTCTACGATTGTATTAACACGTCTATTTTCATTAAAGAAATGGATGGCTCTTAAGATGGCGCGATCATTATTTAAAGCCGTTCTTAAGTTTGCGATATTTGCATAGAACTCATTTTCATCCACTTCACGAAGAACTTCCTTACCAAAATAGTGAGCTACCTCTTTCATTTCTTGTGGTACTGCACCATAGGCATCTGTTAAATCGGCATGACTTCCCTTTGTATCTACAATGCATAAACTGTGATCATATTTTGAGAAATCAACATTCACACTATTTACAATTGGATTTGAAGTATCTTTAAAGTCAATTGAAATAAGCCCACCAACAGCACATGCACATTGATCCATCAATCCACATGGTTTTCCAAAGTATACGTTTTCAGCATATTGACCTACTTTAGCGATCGTTACCATATCGATCTTCATATCATTGTATAATCCATCAATAATTGTACCAATAATAGATTCAAATGCTGCAGAGCTTGATAAACCAGCCCCCATTAATACATCACTCGTAATAAAAGCTTTAAATCCACCAACGTTATAGCCTAATTCTTTTAATTTAGAAACTACACCACGAATCAAGGCTTCACTTGTTCCTAGTTCATCTTCTTTTTTGTCTAAATCATTTAAATCAATTGGTTTGATGTCAAAGTCATCTGAAATCACTTTAATTACATGATCTTGTTTAGATACAATTCCAATCGCATCTAAGTTGATAGATCCCGCAAGCACACAACCATGTTGGTGGTCTGTATGATTTCCTGAAATTTCACTTCTTCCAGCAGCACTATAAATGCTCACTTCATCATCTCCAAATAATGTTTGGTATTTATCTAATGCAGCTGCATAACGTTGTTTTTGGTATTGTAATAAACTTGGATCTGCATATAAATCTTCAATTAATGCATCATATTTACCGGATACGACTTGTTCTTTAATTTCTGTTGTTTTCATTTTCTTACCTCGAATGTATATGTTGTTTCTTCTTCAAATACTTGTCCTGCTTTTAATAAAACTTTTGGATTCTCTTCTTTATGAATCGAATCGGCGATATAGCTTGTTTCAATACACAATCCATCTTGTGGATGCATAATCTTTCCATATTTATCTTTCTGTCCATCTAAGTAGTTCGCACTATAGATCTGTGCCGTTGGATATGTTGTGGATACTTTTAATTCAATACCACTTAATGGACTATATAGACATACTTGATTTTGCTTTGTATCAAATACATATGGATGATCATAACCTCTTGCGATGATTAATTGTTCATCCTCTGAATGAATAAAATCTCCAATTCTTTTTTCTGTATTAAAATCAAATGCAGTCTCTTTCACATCTTTTAATTCACCTGTATATAATCCATCTGGATCTACACAACCAAATTTAGAAGCAGAGATTTGTAACGTATGATCATCAATATTTGATGCATAGCCATTCAAATTGAAATAGCCATGGTTTGTGATATTGATCAACGTATCTTTGTCGCTAACACCACTATATTGAATGTGTAAACTAGATTCATCTAGCCAATAGATCGCATAGAAATCTAAAGTTCCAGGATAGCCTTCTTCTCCATCCTTTGATACATAGTGGAATTTAACGCCATCTTCAATTAAAGTATAATCAAATACTTTATAAGAAAATCCCTCAATGCCTCCATGTAATGAGTTTGGCCCATTATTGATAGGTACATGATATTCTGTACCATTTATTGTGAATGTTCCTTTTTCAATACGATTACAAACTCGTCCTACTAATGCATTTAGATAAGTTCCATCTCTTTTTTGATAGTCACTTACATTTTCAAATCCTAAGATACAATCACAGTCTTGATTATTCTTATCTTTCGCTACAATCTTTAAAAGAGTACAACCAAAGTTTGTAACTTCTACAGTTAAATGTGAATTGGAAATCGATAATACATCAATTCCATTCTCTAATCTTTCTTTTACCTCTACCATAATGTCTTCACAAATCGGCTAAAGCCGTCCATCCCTTCATCATCCATTTTATATACACCGGCATTCTCTAATACAGATACGAATTTCTTTGTGACTTCCATCTCCATGAATGTATCCACATTTGTATAAGAGCATGTCTTTAAGTATTCATACCAGTCTTTATGTTTTTCAAGTTCTGGATAAGCATCAAAATCTGCTTTTCCTTCTAAACATAATTTAATTTCTTCTAACTCCGTCTTTAATCGTGCTGGCAAAATCGCAAGTCCCATAACTTCAATCAAACCAATATTTTCTTTTTTAATATGGTGATGCTCTGAGTGAGGATGGAAGATACCTAATGGATATTCTTCTGTAGTACGATTATTTCGTAAAACTACATCCATTTGATATTTGCCATCTTTCTTTCTTACAATTGGCGTTACTGTATTGTGACGAACACCATCTTCATTGGCGATGATATCTAAACTTTCATCATTATATGTACACCATGTTTCAAAGATTTTAGTAGCTAGATCCAATACGTTTTCTTTCGATTCAGATGTTAATCGAAGTGTTGATAGTGGCCAGTAAAGCATATCCACTTGTACATCCTTATATGTATAGCTCTTAACAACTTTTGCGTCTTCCATTGGAAAATGGTGTCTTCCACCTTGATAGTGATCATGACTTAAAATCGATCCACCAACAATAGGAAGATCTGCATTACTTCCAATCATATAGTGCGGGAACTTATCAATAAATGCGAATAAATGCTCAAATGTAGAACGATCCATCTTCATTGGTGTATGTTCACTATTAAATACGATACAGTGTTCGTTATAATACACATATGGTGAATATTGTAAATTGTATGTATGTCCATTTAAATCTAATGGAATAATACGATGTGTTTGTCTAGCTGGATGATTTAAGTTTCCGGCAAAGCCAACATTTTCCTTACATAATAAACATGCAGGATATGAAGTGCTTACGGCATTTTTAGCTTTAGCAATTTCCTTTGGATCCTTTTCTGGTTTTGATAAGTTGATTGTGATCTGAATATCTCCATATTTACAGAAATGTGCAAAACTGATATTCTTATCAATTCTTGATTTACGGATATAGTTTGAATCCATACTTAACTTATAGAAGTAATCTGTTGCACTTTTTGGATTCAAAGAATATAGACTCTTAAAAGTATTCACCACTTCACTAGGTCTAGGCATTACACAATTCATAATGCGTGTATCTAGTAAATCTTTTTCAGTTACAGTATCCTGAATCATACCTTTTTCAACCACATAATCTAACATGAAATCTAGAATCTCATAGATTGAACATTCTTCTACTTGTTCTCTTTTAAATTCATAGATGCCAAATAGATCAATCAATAAATTTGCGCAATAATCATAATCGTACTCTTCAATCATTCCATTTTTTAGAGCATACTCTAATAACTGGTTAATTTTTGTGTTCATTTGTTCTCCTTATATATAAACAAAATCAATCATTTTTATCACAGTCAAATCCTTTTTCCAACTACATTACCCACAAAAATAATGATCAATTATTCATTTATTTATATACGGCTCATCATCAATATTTTGCAGATGCGGTTATAAATGTAAGATTTGCCCATTTAACTTTAGTGTAAGCGTTTTCTTTATCTGTGTCAACATATTCAAACAACAATTTAAACACTGATGTTAGATTTAGGTTTCAAATGATGATTATTTGTTTGTTTTTGTTTATTTTATGTTTTATTTATACAAAAAGCCATCCTGGCATGAATGGCTCTTATTTAAAATTCTCAAAAGAATCAATCACTTGTGTAACTCCAGGAAGCTTTTCGTATTCTTCTTTTTTATTGGCAGAATCCACAACGACTATATTATGACATCCTGCTTTATAAGCATTTGAAATTCCACTAGCACTATCTTCAATAATTAAACAATCTTGAATATCCACACCAATATTATTGGCAGCCTTTATAAACATTGCGACTTTATTTTCATACGATCCATCATCATAGACAATCATAGATGGCTCAATCCATTTGTCTAGATGAAATGATTCGACAAAGAAATCAATATTAGGCTTGATAGATGCGGATGCAATTGTGAATGGAATATTTGATTCTTTTAAATAATCAAAATATGCTTCAGCTCCATTGACTAAATGAAATGTTGCCTGATCCTCTTTACAAAATTGGCGATAATATTCTTCTTTTAACTCTGAATATTTTTTCATTTCAGATGGATCACACGTTCCACCAAACATATATTCAACAACTTTATTATTAGGTACACCATTGATATGTACATGAAGTTCTTCTTCATCAATTCCATGATGACGAATATCTTGTGATATTTTTGACCATGCCAAAATATGTTTTGGGTTGTCAAAAAATAAAGTTCCATTAAAATCAAATATTACACCTTTGTATCTTTTCATTGTTAAACCTCTTTAGTTTCAGAAACACGCTTGTACCAGTATGCACTTGCCTTTGGATATCTCTTCTGCGTTTCATAATCTACATAGAATAAGCCATAACGCTTATTATAGCCATTTGTCCATGAGAACATATCCATTAAAGACCAGACAAAATAACCTTTGACATTGACTCCGGCTTCAATTGCCTTTAATGTGAATTCTAAATGTCTTCTAATAAAGTCAATACGTGGTTCATCATCGATAATTCCATCTTCAAAATCATCTTTATATCCCATACCATTTTCTGTGATATAGATTGCCTTATAGTTTGGATATTGTTGGCGAATACGCACTAACATATCAAACATACTTTCTGGATGAATCAACCAATCCCAGTCCGTACGAGGAATGCCTTCCTTTTCCATTCTTCGTCCTACATTTTTTAAACAGAATCTAGAAGTTCCCTTCTCTCCTGTTCCATTATGGTGGATATCATTTTCCCCTTCATAATGTTGAATAAAACGAGATTGATAATAATTCATACCCATATAATCATTTAATAGGGCAGCTTGTTTCAATACATCAAAATCTTCATCTAATAATTCTAACGTACCATTATTGATGCTGACTAAGCGATTCACAATTTCCATTGTTTCTGTTGAATAATATCCTTTAAATGTTGCATCCAACAAGAATTGATTTTGAAGTACATCTTCATTTTTCGCAGCCTGGATATCATCCAAATTATTTTCATCAAATGGATATTTATATTCTAAAGACTGTACAACACCAATCTTTCCATTATATCCAGCCTTTTTGTATTCCAACACAGCCAAGGCATGTGCCACCATCATATTATGCATAATCTGGAAAGCTTTCGTCATATTATACTTTTCTCCATTTGGGAAAGTTCCTTCAATATATGTGTTTGTGGCAACAGCCCAGATTTCATTGAATGTAAACCAATATGTTACTTCGTCTTTGTATTCTTCAAAACAATATTTTGAAAATTCTACAAATGCATGGATTGTATCTCGATTTAAAAAATCTCCTTTTTGATAAAGTGTATCTGGAGTATCAAAATGATGCAACGTCACAAATGGCTCTACATGATTTTTATGACATTCTTGAAATACTCTATGATAGAAATCAACCCCTTCCTGGTTGATTCTTCCAGTTCCTTCCGGAAAGATTCTAGCCCATGAAATTGAGATACGAATTCCATTGATACCAAACATGTTACATAGTTTTAAATCTTGTCCATATTGATGATAGAAATCACTGGCTGGATCCGCTTTAAAACGTCCTTGTTTCGCAAGAAAATCATCCCAAGATACTTTTCCTTTACCATATTCGAGTGTGCTACCTTCACATTGATATGCGGCAGTAGCACCTCCGAAAATAAAATCATCCGAAAATTTCATACGTTTACCCTTCCTTTACTTGTTCACAAATAAATTCAACAGCGCCCTTTGGATCACGAGTTAATTTTATGTATTGTGCACCCTTTGTTGCGACAACTTTAGTACCATATTTAGAAGCATCCTGTTGTACTTCTTCTAAATGCGATTGTACTTGTGGCGATAATACAACAATATCATAATCTTTCAAGATATCATAATGCGAACCATATGCACTTGCGGTTGCATCAATTGGTAAGTTTTCAATTTCTGCCCCTTCTTTTACGGCATTGGCAAACATAGCTGATGTTCCAGCACCTACACATAATACTAATACATTGATATTTTTATTTAAACTTAAAGGTTGAACTTCTTTAGCTTCTTCTTTTTCAACTTGTTCTTCTAAAGCATCTAACGCCTCTTTTTCTTTTTCTTCTTCTAATAAAGTTGCATCATATGCCTTAATAAATGGTAAATAAACAATTCCATCTACAACAATTAATACAACAGCTAACACAACAGCTAATAAACTAATTCCTGTACCTAAGATCAATCCAATTGGAGCTGGTGTTGCCCATGGTAATACATAGATAAATGAATTCATTTTTAATACATCCACAAAGAATTTAAACAATGATACGTTGATCATTGGAGTAATCAAGAATGGAATGAAGAAATATGGGTTCAATACAATTGGTGTTGCGAACAACAATGGTTCATTTACCGCAAAACATACAGGAACAAATGTTGTTTTTCCAACCGCTTTTAATTGTTTTGATTTTGCGAACAACATGAATAAGAATGGTACAACAAGTGTAGCTCCAGTTCCTCCCATTGTTCCTACGAAGTTTCCAAGTCCTACAGTTAATACGTTAGATGCTTGTTCACCAGCTTTAAATAGTGCTAAGTTCGCGTCTACATTTGCGTAAATAATAGCGGCAATAGCTGGTTCTACAATACTTGGTCCATGTACACCTACAAACCAGAACAATGCCATAGCACCCCAAATAATACAGATTCCTAAATATCCATCAGCAGCTGTAAATAATGGCTGAAGTAATGTGATAATCGCTTCGGCAAAAGTATAATTAAATGCAGTTCTACATGCCACATCAATCAATACACATACTAAAACTGAGAATGAGAATGGGAATACATCTCTAAACATTTGAGAAATTGTTCCTGGCACTTCTTTTGGCATGTGAATTGTAACATCTTTAATAACACAGAATTTATACATATTTACTGTAATAAATGCAGAAATAAATGAAGCTAGTAAACCTTTTGTTCCTAAATATGTAGTTGAGATACCACCATCCACATTTGAAACAGCTAACAACATAAATCCAACAATACTTGCCAACATTACACTTGTTGTATTGATGACTTTGTTTTTAGGCATTCTACGATTCATACTTTCAGCTAAACAACGAGCTGTAGTAGCTGCAACCAACAAACCAACAACACCCATTGAATAGTTGTATACTTTCCATAACCAGTCAGATACTGTAGCTGGTAATACAATTCCAAAAATTTCTGGAATCGATGCAGCTAGAATGAATACACTTGAAAATAGGATGGCTGGCATTGCAGTTAAGAAACCGTCACGAACAGCTCCTAAATAAATATTTTGTGCAATCTTATCAAAAAAAGGTTTTCCTTTCTCAATTTGCTTAATAATTCCATCTAACATTATTTATTTCCTCTTTCTTCATATAAATTAATAAAATCATCTACAATATCACGCAATAAAATAGTTGTCATCAAATGATCTTGACCATGAATGAAAATGAATCCCATTTCCATGTCTTCTCCTCTAGCTTCTTGTTGTAAAATCTTAGTTTGAGACTGGTGTGCCAAATTAATATTTTCATCAGCTTCTTTTAATTTTTCTTCAACATTTTCAAAATTACCCGCACGCATTTCCTTCAACAATGATAACAATGTACTTCTTGCATCTCCTGAATATGCAACAATTTCAAATCCAACCATACTTAACTCATCTTTAGTCATTTTCTTTTCTCCTTTTACGATGTGGCCTTATCGTTTACATCCTTAGTGTAAGCGTTTTCCAATCAATTGTCAACATATTCAAACACTTTTTAACATTTTATCAAACATTTCAGAACATTTATGCAAACATTAAGTAACATTTTAATATATTATGTTTGTTTTTGTTTGTTTTATGTTGACTAAATATATTTGAAATGGTATCTTTTAACATAGAAGAGGATATCAATATGTTAAAAAAAGAACGTTTAGTTAAAATCGCACAGAAAGTAAATCAAAACGGAATCATTACGATTCAAGAAATCATGGACGAATTAGGCGTGTCGGATATGACTGCCCGAAGAGATTTGGATGAATTGGAAAAATCTGGAAAATTGTTAAGAGTTCATGGAGGTGCACAAAGCCTTTCTTTTTCAATGGACCACGAATTGAGTCACATTGAAAAATCATCGGTTCAAATTGAAGAAAAAAAGAGAATTGCTCATAAAGCTGCAACTCTCATTTCAGAAGGTGAATCTATATTTTTAGGGCCTGGTACAACCATTCAATTTCTTGCTGAACAATTGACCGGCAGAAACATTCGTGTCATCACAAACAGTCTTGCCGTATTTAATATCTTAGTGAATCATGCTCCTACAGAAGTTATCCTTACTGGCGGTGATTATAGAGATAACACAAATACGTTTGTAGGTCCCATCACAAATTTAGTATTGGGTAAATTAAAATATAATAAAGCATTTATTAGCTGTAACGGAATCTACAACTCATCCATCACAACTTATTCTTTAGAAGAAGGAGAATCACAACAGATCGCATTGGATAATTCTAAAAATAAATATCTATTGGCTGATAATAAAAAATTCAATCGTGCTGACTTCTATATTTATTATGATCTATTTAACTTTGATACATTGATTACAGACAATACCATCGATGAAGAAGTATTAGCACACTACAAGCAATATGTACAAATCGAAAAAGTTTAAAAAAAGAGGCAATTCATTTTGCCTCTTTATTCTTCATCATCATCCACACGTTTAAATATTTTTTTCTTTTGTTTAGCCGTATGCTGTTCCAATGTATTCCAATCCGTATCCAATTCTTCTTCGCTTTCAGAAGTATCATAGAAGTCTTTATTTCTTTCATTTGCACGAATTTCTCGAACTCTTAATTTTGATTTTAATTCACGAGCTCTCTTCTTTGATTTTCTAAGCATTCTTCCATACATACAGAATACAATAAATGAAATTAAGAATAGACCTGCACATAATGCGATTCCTGCTAAATAGCCTTGGAAATACACTTGTAATAGTCCTGTCACAACGCAACATGCCATACAAATAAATACTAAGAACATTGTTGAACGACATGAGCTTGAATATTTCTTAAAGAAACGGAATTTTTCTGAATCATTATCAATTTCTTTACGATATTCTCCATCTTCTTCTTCGTTTCTAAAAGTAAACCAACCCGCATCACTTTTCTTTTTACCATCTGATTTAGAAACCAATTTCCAACCATCCGCTTCCCACTGACGCCATTGATCTGCATCAGGCTCGTCCACAAAATAGTTCATTGAATAATAATACGTTTTTGGTTGACCTTTTCTAAAATAATATTTCTTTCCTTCATGACGAACAAAGTGATATCCTTCATTTGATTTTCTTTGAAGATATTCTTCTATTTTTGGATATTCCGCATATAAGAAGCTTTTTCTTTCTTCATAAAGATTTTCATCTTCCTCTTCCGCTTCCTCGTCATACTCATCATCATAAATATCTTCTTCACTCAAAACTGGAGTTGATTCTTCTTCAACAAGTTCAGATGTTTTTTCTTCTTCTTCAACTGGATTTACATTAAAAGCTTTTAATTCATTTTCAATCGATTCCGTGGTAAAATTCTCATCTGCATCAATGGTTTCAACAACCACTTTTTTTGCTTCTTCAACCTCCACTTTTTCAGCACGTTTACCCATCACAGGTTCTACTGTATGCTTTTCAATAGGTGCCTCTACTTCTTCAATGGAAGTATTTGGTGTAATATCAACGGATTCACTCACTTCATCATCAAATATATTTTCATTGATTTTTACATGTGTTTTTGCACTTCTTTTTCCAAATAATGTCTTCTTTTCTGGCTCTTCATCAATATGGAAAATATTTTCTGCATTAAAACCTTTCAATTCAGGTTCATGTATATCTAAAGATTTAATACGATCCGTTCTTTTTAACTGTCTAAGTTCTTCTAAAGCACTGGGATTCTTTTCCTTTTCATTTGTCATAAATATCCCTCCAACTCTACTATTGTACTAATTTAATGTATATCCGTCAAACTCTGTTGTGTATTTACCATTCTTAAAAATAAAGATTTTTTCACCATTTTTTAATGTCGCCTCAATCGATAAATCACTTGTTCCTACCATAAAATCAACATGCGCAAAAGATTGATTCATACCATGTTCTAACAATTCTTCTTCACTCATATTTAAACCATTTTCAATACATTCATTGTAGCTAGCACCCAAGGCAAAATGACAAGAAGCATTTTCATCGATCAATGTTTCATAGAACAAAGTATCCATTGCACTAATTGGTGATCCATAAGGAACCAAGGCAATCTCACCAAGATATTTAGATCCCTCATCCGTTTCTAAAATACTTGTCAAAACTTCTTTTCCTTCTTTGGCATCATAATCCACAACTTGCCCATCCTTAAATTCAAACCAGAAATTTTTTACAACAGCTCCATTATAAGCTAGTGGTAAAGCACTACATAGTTTACCATTTACACCCGTCTTTTTAGGTGCCGAGAAAATTTCTTCTGTAGGAATATTTGGGAAATAGTAATTGCCATTATCTAAGAATGAACCTCCACCCGCAAATACGTAACCTTCTGGAAGTTCAACTATTAAATCCGTTCCCAAAGAATTTGTATAATGAACACTTTCAATATCCAAATGATTCAAAATATGAACTCGCTTATCAAAAGAAGCACGATGCTCATTCCAGTTTTCATTCGCATCCTTTTCATTCACACGACTCATTTTTAATACGGCATCCCATAAATCAGATAATGCATCTTCTGATTCTGGATATACCTTTTTGGCCCAAGCCATTGTTGGAACACTTGCCACACACCAAGCTGCATGCATATAATCTAATTTATCACGATATGGCTGAGTCATCCCTCTTAATGTCTTACTAAAATTTGACATTAGTTTAGGATCTACACCCTTCATTCCATCTGGATCTTCACCAACTAAGCTCAAATAACAAGCTCCTTTTTCAGCCGTTTCATTGTGGAACAAAGCTTCATAATCATAAGGCATACGATTACCCGAAAGATATCGCATACGATTGATTTCATCATCACTATAACGAACAATGACATCTTTTGCACCTACTTCAAAACATGATTTTACAATCAAACGAACAAATTCATTCATTTCTACATTGGCACGTACAACTACTATTTGGTCTTTTTGAACATTCAAACCTGAACGCACAATTAAGTCTGCATATTTTTCTTTTAAATTCATTTTATTTTCCTCGATTCTTGCACCTATTATACCAAAAGAAAGAGCACCTTTCGATGCTCTTATTTACTAAATTGTTCTTTTTTTATTTGATCAAAAAATGCCTTGGGATTTTCACACATCGAATGAGAGCCACAATGTCCACAGCTTCCACCACAACTTGATTTTCCATTCTTTTTATCTTTATAAATGCTTCGACAAGCTAAACCAGCACATGTGCATACAACCAATAAAACTAGAAATGTTGATAGATTCATGATGAAATCCCTCCTTTTACATTATTTTACCGCAAATTCAACTTCTGCAGTATCACTTTCTTTTGATGGACGAACCAATAGATAAATCAAACCAATCAATAAGATCAATCCTACAATAGCACCAAAGCCAAATGATCCACCATTGACTAAGCTTCCTAATTGATAAACAATCAATGAACATACATAGGCAAATCCACATTGATATCCAATGGCAATCCAGAACCATTTTGTGTTATTCATTTCACGTTTGATAGCTCCCATTGCCGCAAAACATGGAGCACACAATAAGTTAAATACCATAAATGAATAAGCAGCTAAAGGTGTAAAGCTTGCGGATAATTGTCCCCAGAATTCATTTCCTTCTTCAGCAACTTCGGCAAAACCATACAATTGTCCAAATGTTGCGACAACATTTTCCTTCGCAATTAAACCAGTTACACTAGCAACCGCAGCTTTCCAATCGCCCCAACCAAGTGGTGAGAAGATCCATGCGAATGTCTGTCCAATTGAAGATAGAATTGAATGATCAATATCATCAACCATGCCAAATGCACCTTTTTCCCATCCAAATCCTTGTAAGAACCACAATACAATTGTCGATAATAAGATAATTGTTCCAGCCTTTTTAATAAAGCTTGAACCACGTTCCCACATACTTCTTAATACGTTAACTGCACGAGGCATGTGGTATGCTGGCATTTCCATAACGAATGGTGCAGGATCTCCGGCAAATAATTTTGTCTTCTTTAACATAATACCAGAAACAATAACAGCAGCCATACCTACAAAATAAGCACTAGGAGCGACCCAGCTAGCACCATGGAAAATAGCACCGGCAATCAAACCAATGATTGGCATTTTAGCACCACAAGGAATAAATGTTGTTGTCATGATTGTCATCTTTCGATCACGATCACTTTCAATCGTACGACTTGCCATAACGGCAGGCACACCACAACCTGTACCAATCAACATAGGAATAAATGATTTTCCAGATAAACCAAACTTACGGAAAATACGGTCCATGATAAAGGCAACACGTGCCATATATCCACAATCTTCTAAGATAGCTAAGAAGAAGAATAAGACTAACATCTGTGGTACAAAGCCAATGACAGCTCCTACACCACCAATAATACCATCCACAATCAATCCATGTAACCAATCTGCACATTGAATGGAAGTTAAGAAACTATCTACTGCAGGAGGAATGATTTCACCAAACAATACATCATTTGTCCAATCTGTTACGATCGTTCCTACTGTAGTTACTGAAATATAATATACAAACCACATTACAAGGGCAAATATTGGAAGTGCTAAAACACGATTTGTGACAATACGATCAATCTTATCCGAAGTTGTTAATACTTCTTTTGATCCTTTTTTGTAACAATCTTTAATTACACTTGTGATATATGTATAACGAGCATCCGTAATAATTGATTCACTATCATCATCCATTGACTTTTCGCAAGCTTCAATCACACTAGCATCTGCCTTTGACTTGATAGCTGCTTCAATTTTATCATCTCTTTCAAATAATTTAACGGCATAGAAGAAACGACGATCTGCTTCAATGCTTGAAGGTAAACTTGTTTCAATTGTATTCAAGGCATTTAATACTTTACCTGCATAAATGTTTTTAGCACTAGACTTTGTACCTGCTGCCTTTTTTACTTGAGCCATTAACTCTTTGATTCCTGTATTTTTCAATGCTGAAATTGGCAATACAGGACAACCTAATTCTTCGGATAACTTTTTATAGTCAATTGTATCTTTTCTTTTTTCGATGACATCCAACATGTTGATCGCAACAACGGTTGGAATACCCAATTCCAAAATTTGTGTTGTTAAAAATAAATTTCTTTCTAAGTTAGAACCATCAATGATGTTTAAAACAACATCGACATTTCCATTTAATAAGAATTCACGAGATACAACTTCTTCCAAAGTGTATGGTGATAATGAATAAATACCTGGTAAATCCGTAATTTTAATATCTTTATCTTCCTTATACTTTCCTTCTTTTTTCTCAACTGTAACCCCTGGCCAGTTACCTACATATTGTGTAGCACCTGTTAAACCATTAAACAATGTAGTTTTACCACAGTTAGGATTACCTGCTAATGCGACTTGAATTGACATAATTCCCTCCTATTTTTAAACTTTACTCTACTTCAACCATTTCTGCGTCTGCTTTACGAAGCGACAATTGATATCCACGAACCGTTAATTCAATAGGATCTCCTAATGGTGCTACCTTTTGAACAGTTATACTTACTCCTTTAGTAATTCCCATATCCATAATTCTTCGTTTTGTTGCTCCTTGACCAGACAATTTTTTTACAGTAACTGTTTGACCAATTGAAACTTTATTTAAAGTCATAATTACTCCTTTCTACACCATGATCTTTCTTGCGAGTTCTTCACTAATGGCTATTCGAACTTCTTTAACATTCACAATTACATTTCCATTGGTTTTACTCACAACCACAATCACAGTCCCAGGCACAAAGCCTAAGTTTTCTAAGTGTCGCTGTTGTTCTTTAGAACCACCAATTTTTTTGATTGTATTGACCGAATTTAAATCTGCAAAAGATAATGGCATATCGAACCCTCCAGGTTAGATTTATCTAACACAGTTAGTTTACTCTTACTTAGAGCCGATGTCAACAAAAAGTTACACAAGATTAACTTAGTTTGACTATTCTAACTATTTGGTGTATTTTTTTCATTGGAGGATTAAACATATGAACTTACCAACAATTATTATATGTGCCATTTTAGTCATTATTATCTGTATTGGAATTCGTTCCACGAAAAAAAGAGCCACCTCAGGATGTTGTGGTTCAAGTGAAACTGTAAAAAAAATAAGGGTAAAAGATAAAAACAAAGACCATTACCCTTACAAAGCGGTTTTAAAAGTATATGATATTCATTGTCAAAACTGTGTTCGTACCATTGAAAATGCATTTAATTCACAAGAAGGCTTTTATGCCAAAGTAAACACAGAAGATAATACCGTGACTATATTATCTAAACAACAACATCCAACAGATGAACTCATCAACACTTTATCGAATGTTGGATATACATCGAAAGAGCTATAAAGAAAAACTGGTTTCCAGAAACCAGTTTCAGATTGTTGACAAAAGCCTATACCTTTTCGTAAGGACATAGGCTTTTTATT
>ERZ773147.1855-NODE-1855-length-20384-cov-37.807910_pt1 | contig 20384 bp, 12 predicted proteins | sample MGYA00580851_ERZ773147 | MGnify/ENA primary metagenome ERZ773147 (study PRJEB29015, sample SAMEA2737818) | human gut metagenome | biome: human gut; feature: human-associated habitat; material: faeces | place: China | collected 2012 ... | reverse complement strand
GGGGCAGAAGTCCCGGGCCATACGGTTAGCGGAGGTGGTATAGAAGCTGTTGCCGGAGAAGAAGTCACGGGGTGTGCCCTCCGCGACGATGCTGCCGTCGAAAAACAGGGCGCAGCGGTGGGCATACCGGGCACAGAAGGCCACGTCGTGGCTGACCATCACCACTGTCGTGCCGGCGGCGGTCAGCGCGGAAAGAATAGCGGCAAAGGACTGCTTGAAGGCGGCGTCCAGGCCCTTGGTAGGCTCGTCCAGCAGCAGGATATCCGGCTGGTGCAGCAGCACCTTACCCAGGGCGGCCCGCTGCTGCTCGCCGCCGGAGAGGTCATAGGGATGACGGTCCAGCAGCTCGGTCAGGCGGCAAAGGGCCGTCACCTGTTCTACCCGGCGGTCACGCTGGTCTTTGGGGAGGTCCGTGCCGTCAAAGGACTCGTACAGGTCCTGACGGACCGTGTTTTTCACGAACAGAGCCTGCGGGTCCTGGGGCAGAACGCCGATGCGGCCCGTATGGGTCACGGTACCCCGCTGGGGCGTCAGCGCACCGGACAGCAGGCCCAGGGTGGTGGACTTGCCCGCGCCGTTACCGCCCAGCAGGGCCAGCAGCTCACCCCGGCGGGCCTGAAGGTCCAGACCGCGGACCACGTCCGGCTGGTCCGGCTCATAGCGGAACCAGAGACCCGCGCCGGCAAGGGCGGTATCCCCGGCGGGATGCACCGGCTCCGGCGGCAGCGGGCACAGGGGGTGTTCATCGCACCAGCCGGACAGGAAATCGCGGCCCTCGCGGACGGTGATGGGGCAGGGTGCGTCGCTGTCCACCCCGGCCCAGATACGGACGGCGGCGGGCATGGCCAGGAACATATCGTGGCCGCGGCCCCGCAGGGAACGGCACACCGCCTCCGGCGCGCCGGCACAGAGGAGATGGCCGCCGTCCAGCACGGCGGCGTGGGTGGCCAGGGGCAACGCCTCCTCGAGACGGTGCTCCGTCAGGAGGACGGTGATGCCCAGCTCGCGGTTCAGGCGGCCCACGGTCTGCAAAAAGTCGGCAGCGGCAATGGGATCCAGCTGACTGGTGGGCTCGTCCAAAATCAGCAGCCGGGGCTGGAGCACCATGACCGAGGCCAGGGCCAGCAGTTGCTTCTGGCCGCCGGAGAGCTCGTCCACTTTCCTATGGAACCAGTCCTGGATGCCGAAGAAGGAGGCCATCTCCGCCACGCGGCGACGGATGGAGGGCGTGTCGCAGCCCAGACTCTCCAGTCCGAAGGCCAGCTCGTGCCAGACCTTGTCGGTGACGGTCTGCTCCTCCGGGGACTGGAGGACGAAGCCGATATCGGCGGCCTGCTGATGGGGCGGCAGGTCATCCAGCGGCTGACCGTCGAAGAGGATACGGCCCTCGGCCGCACCGTGGGGGCGCAGGGCGGGCTTCAGCTGACGGAGAAGCGTGGTCTTGCCGCAGCCGGAGGCGCCGCAGAGGACCCAGAACTCGCCCTGACGGACCGTGAGGGACACATCCGCCAGCGCGGGGCGGGGCTGCTGGGGGTAGGTGAAGCCAAAATGCTCCAAACGCAGCAGTTCAGGCACGGGGCGTCCCTCCTTTCCGGGCAAGATAGCGGCGCCGGGACAGGGTGTCCAGCAGCACCGGCGTAAAGCAGAGCAGGCCGTAAACGGCGAAAAAGCTGACCGTCAGCGGTGTGACGGGGCCGCTGATCAGCATGGGGTAATACTGAAAGCGCAGGCCGCCGGCCAGACCGCCGCCCAGCAGATACAGGCCGCAGAAGGCCAGCCAGAGGGCGACGGCACCGTCACGCCGGTCAAAGCGGTAGAGGGAGAAGGAGGTCCTCCCCGGCAGGCCATAGCCCCGGCAGCGCATACTGTCGGCGGTGATGAGGCCGCTTTCCAGGCTCCAGGTGACAACGATGGAGAACACACGAAGGGCGCTTCTGACGCGCCGGGCCGGGGCGCCGGTCTGGGTATCACGGCCCAGATGCCGCTGGGCCTGCGCCACGGCACGGAGCCGCCGGACAAAGCGGGGCACAAAGCGGAGGATCATGCTCAGCAGCAGGGACAGCGCCGGGATCACGCGGCCAAAGAGGTACACCACCTTGTCCGAGGTGATGACGTCGGTGACGCAGACGAACCACAGCGCCACGGCGCTGAGCATGGCGCCGGCGGCCAGACCGTAGAGCAGGCTCTCCAGCGTCAAAGGATTGCCGGAGGGCAGGTAGGCCAGAATGGTGACGCCCTGGTGGACAAAGGCCGGGTTCAGGGCCGCCGCCAGGAGGGCCATAGGCAGCAGCCACAGCAGGTGGCGGCGCAGGCCCTTGCCGCCCAGCAGACGGGCAACATACCACCCGCCGCCCAGCGTCGACAGAACCAGGCACACCGGGTGCATCAGCAGCATCGCGCAGGCGATGACCAGGGCGAAATAGGCAAAGCTCACCGCCGGATGGCAAGTGCGCAGCGTATCGTCCATGGGATCACCTCCTGAAAATCGTTGTCTTAACCTTTTGATTATACCCTGCCGCCAGGGGATACGTCAATCCTGCGTGCGGAAAAAGGGCGGCAAAAGCCGCCCTTTTGTCAGCCCATGTAGGTATTGCCCACGTCTGCACCCATATTACAGGTGTAGAGCCACTGGATACTCTCGCCGCCGGAGAGCGTATAGCTGTCCGCGCCATAGCTGGGGAAGGTTCCCCCCACGCAGTACATCCAGCCGGAGCTCCTGCCCACATTTTTTTCGAACAGGCCGTTGATGCCCCTGACATAGTTGCCGCTGGAGCTCACCGGGATACCCGCGTCACCGCAGGCCCGCTTCAGTACGGACATGACAGACTCACCCTCGGTGATGGTCACCGTGGTGGACAGGATCACGCCGTCGGCGGGAATGATATCCTTCACGCCGTCGGAGCACTTGTCCATATTATTGAGCACCGTGGCACAGGAAATGTACAGCGATACGGACGCCGCCGGCGCAGGGTCAGGTGCAGGCGCAGGGTCCGGGTCCGGCGCAGAAGGCTGCTCCTGTTCCTGCTGTTTCTTCTCTTCTTCCAGCCGCTTCTGCTCCTCCAGGCGCTTGGCTTCCTCCTGCTTTTTGGTATCCTCCTGCTTTTTGGTGTCCTCCTCGGTCTTTTTGGCTTCACCAGCCGGCTTCTGCTTGTCAGGCTTCTTATCGTCCGCAGTCTTATCCTCAGTCTTTGCCGCGTCCTGCTTGCCGTCAGCCTTGGTGGTGCCCGTTTCAGCTGTGTCGTCTTTCCTGGTGTCCGTGGTCTGCTCCTGCGTTGCCGTGGGAATGTTGCCGGGGGCGTACGATACGGTCTTTTTTCCGCAGGCGGCGCAGGTCAGCAGCAGGGACAGTGCCAACGCCAGCAGCCAAAATCGGTGGTTTTTCTTCATATCTCTCATTTCTCATAAAAGCGCCATACGCAGAGGCGCTTTCGCGCCCCTGCGTCGGCTGTTCTGTTGTTACTTGGAAACGCGCTTCCGCTTATGGGTCAGCGCCACAACGGCTGCCGCCGCCAGGACCGCGCTGCCCAGCCACAGCACCATCTGACTGTCGTCCGCCGTGTTGGCGGAGTCCTTCTTGCCGCTGTCAGCCGTACCGCTTCCACCGTAGTAGTACCCGGAGGAGACCGTCTCATAGGAGACGATGGCGAAGGCAGACGCCTTGTCCGTCTGGAAGGTCAGGACGTAATTGCCCTTGGTGCCGCCCAGTGTGGCGGACAGCTCGGTAGTGGTCACGTTGCCGTTGATGTCGGTGTGACTGCGCACCACGCAGACGCGCTTGCCCTGAAGGGCTGCGTACAGCTCGTCGGTGATGGGGATGGTCACGGTGACGCTGTGGGGCAGCTCGATAAGCTGTGCCACGGTCTTGCTCTCGTCCCCCTCCGTCTTGACCAGCGCCACGCTCACGTCCACGACCTTCTCCAACTGCGCGTTCTTGCGGGATTTGTCTCCGCGCAGGGCGTCCAGCTTCTCGGCCAGCTTGGTCAGTTCCTTCTTGTCCTCGTCGCTGGCGTTCTTGGCCGCCTCGGTCAGGGCGCTCTTGCCGCCGTCGGCGGCCTTCTGCTCGTTGGTGGGCTGGAGCGTATCCGCCACGGTCACGGTGATCGCGCCGCTGCTCACCGCCGCCTTGATATCCGCCAGCACTTCGTCGGTGATGGTGCTGTCGGCCTTGATGACCAAGCCGCCGCCCGCGGCGGTCTTGTTGTCTTTGCTGTCCACCTTGATGGTGTCGCCCTTGACGTCCGCCAAGGGATTCTTTACGCCGCAGGTGGAGCAGACGCCGTTCTCATAGGTGTGCTTGCCGGTAGCCGGAATGACCGTGCCGGCAGTGAGAACCAGCCCGCAGCGCTTGCAGTAGGTCTCCGCCGTACGGCCGGAGGCGTAGCAGGTAGCCGCCACGGTAGCGCGGGTGGCCTCGTCGTGCCCCAGCGCCGCGATGACCCAGCTACCCTTGACGATCTCGGTCTTGGCCGCCGCGTCGCTGAAGGACTTACCGCAGCGGGCGCAATCCCAGTGTGCGCTGTTGCCGGGGTCGGTGCAGGTGGCCGCCTTGGCCGCCACGGCGGTTAGGCTGTGCCCCAGCGCCTTGATGGTCTCCGTCTCCACCACGCCGCAGACAGCGCAGGTGCGGGTGCGGCTTCCACCCTCGGTGCAGGTGGCGGCCACGGTCACTTTCCACTCGCCGAAGCGATGGGCGCAGGCGGCGTCGGTCATATCGTAGAGGGCGTTGGCCTTCTCGGTAAAGCGCGCATAGGCGGCCATGGCGCAAAGCGCCTGCTCCGTGGCCATCTCGTTGACGGCCTTGTCTGCGAACTGATGCTTAAAGCCGCCGTTCTCCGCCACGCGGTACTGCAGGAGGTTCCCCAGCACGCTCAGGGTCTTCCCCTCCACGGTCTTGGTAAAGCGCGCGTCCGTGTTGGCATCCAAATTCAGGGCGGAAAGGGCGATGACCACCTGTGCGCAGCTCTCCGCACTGGTATAGCCCGTGCCCTTGTACTTGTCGGACAGCCACTGCAGCGCTTTATTGACGGCGGTGTTCACGGTTTCATTGCCGCCGTCCTTATAGTAGGGTGCCAGCGCCTGCAGCGCCATGGCGGTCATGTCCACGTCACTGGCGGGTTTTGTGTCGGCGCTGGCGCTCCAGCTGCCGTCTTCGTTCTGCTGTGCAAGAACCGCCTGCACCAGCCAGGAGGTGTCGGAGGTGTAATTGCGGCTGTTGAGCGCCAGCAGACCCATGACGAGGCCGTTGATATCCGTGTAACTGGTATCGGTGACCTTCATGATATCCTTGTCCTGCAGCGCTGCCAGCAGGTTTTTGCCGCCCACGTTGGCGGGGTCCTTGCCGATGGCGGTAAGGGCCAGGGCAATACGCTCATTGTCGGTGATGACGGGGGTGTTTTTATCATCGGGTTTCCGGAGGATGCCGTCAGAGCCGATGTTCGCCTTTACATAGGCCACAACCTTATCGTAGTAGGCCTGAATGTATGCATCGGACAGCTCCACGCCGGCGCGAGCCTGTCCCAGTACCGCCCATTCGCCGAAGAGATAGCTGACGACCGGGGCGCTCACCGCGCTTTGGATATACGCCTTGGCGCCGGCATACGCCTCATCGAAGCCGGGCACTTCCGTACCGGGCACCGTGGGATCCGTCGGGTCCAGCGGAATATAGGTGTCGGTAAAGAACAGGCGCAGGGTGTCGCCGTCCTTGAGATAGGTGTTGTCCAGCGTGGTCTTGGGCAAGGTCTCGGTGCCGCCCTTGACGGCGAGGCCGAACATCCAGCCGGAGGACTTGCCGTCGCCCTTCTCCTTGAGGGTGTTGCCCGCCGCATCGGTGATGCTCTTGATGTAGGTGCCGCTGCCGGTATAGGTGTAGTTGGCACTGTCCAAGCACGCCTTCACAGCGTCCCAAGCGGTGGGATCCTCGTTGACCTTGCCGGTGAAGGTAAAGTCGGAGATTCCCGTGAAGGTATGGCCGTTCTTGTTGTATCCGTCCACCTTGACCTTCACGGTGAGGGTCTGATTTTCGTTGGGGTCATTCTGTTCCGTGGTGCCGGACACCGTCAGGTCGATGTGGATGGGCTGCTTGTAGAATTGGGCAAAGTCCTTGTAGCGTTCCTTGGTCTCCTCGGTGCCGTTGATGCCGAACTTTTCCCAATACTGGGCGTACTTGGTGTAGGTCAGAACGCTGTCCAGCGTAACTGTCGTATTGTACTCCGGCTGGTGCACACGCAGGAGCTCATTCTCGATGACGGAGGGTCGGGAGGATCGGAAGCAGCGGTACTTCTCCGTATCGAGCCAGCCGGGGATATCGTCGGCCTCGATGCCGTTGAAGGTCATATTCACCGTACCGCGGACGTATTTCAGCGTGCCGTCCTTGTTTTTGCAGATCTCAGCGAAGGGGTACAGGTCAGAGGTGACCTTGGTCTTATCCGTATTCTTGTTCTTGATACCGTCCCAGTAGACATCCCCGGTCAGCGCCTTGGTCATAAAGGCGGCGGCATCATCCAACTCCTGCTGGGTAAAAGGCTGAATGGTGAAGCTGAACTCCTGCCGCGCCAGCAGAAGGCCAGAGCTGCGGGTGGTGATGATGACCACATACTTCGCCTCCACCGGCTCCTCACCGGGCAGCGGGCGGTAGACCATGGCGTGATAGCCGTTGAAGTCCAGCACATCGGGGGTGAGGCTCACCATCGTGACCTTCTGGTTATAACTGTCGCTCATGATGCCCTTTTCCTCCAGAAGAGCGGGTCTGGGCATCTGCATATCGTCGCTGACGGCATCCAATTTCACGGGCTTTGTCTTATCCACAAAGTCACGCAGGAGCCCCTGATACTTCTCCGCCAGAGCGTTTTGCATCTCGCTGGTCACGCTGCTGTCGAAGGGCGCAACGGTGGCGTCAAAGAGCACATCGGCATAGACCTCCACGCCGTCGTCGCCGGTGATGTGCGCCAGCGTGTAGTCATCGAAGCCGTCATAGGTCACGCGGGCGATCAGCCGGAACTTGCCGGCCTTCTCGGGCAGCGGCGTGCCGTCGGCGGGCTGCAGGGGGCGGTTGACGGTGCCCACGCCGGTGCCGTTGGTGCCGTTGGTGATGTAGAGCCACTCGGTGTTCCGGGTGCCCCACTGCACCTTCACATCATAGCGCCCCGCAATGCCGGAGGGAAGCGTGAGGTTGGAGGTGATGCGGTCGTTCACGGTGTAGAGCGTCCAGCCCGCCACCTCGCTTTGGGTGGCCCCGTTGGTATTCTCGCCGCGGATGAGTTCCCAGTTCAGGGACTCGGCGGCGCTCTCCACCACTTTCTGCACAGCATCGGCGCTGCGTCCCACGGTGCCTCGCAGGATGATCTCCTTGGTGACCCCGGCATAGGCGATGCGGAACTTCAATCCCGTGTACTGCACGGTCTGGCGGGCGGTGCCGTCGCCGGTGAAGTAGGTAATGTCGCCGTTGTCGGCAATGTACTTTACCTTGGTATCGTCAAAGCCGTTTGCCTTGGCGCTGCCGTTGACATAGGTGATCTCGGCCCTGTCCGCCACATCCGCGTAGCCCTGCTCTGCCAGCAGGCGGCGGAAGGCATCGGTGATGTTGGTTTCATCATAGAGCCCCACGCCTTGCAGGGGCTGCACGGCAATATTTTTGCGCGTAAACTCGGCGGCAATGTCCTCCAGGGTCTGCGCCTTTTCCGCATTCTCGGACCAAAGGCACAACTTGAAGGTCTTGACCTTCGTGGCCGCGCCGCTTTGGAGAGTGGCGGTAAGGGTCACCGTGACCTTATCCGCCGCAGGCGCGGTGAGCGCGCCGGTGGCGGTGTTCACCAGCGCGTTATCCGCCGTCCATGCGAGGGAAACGATCTTTTCCTCCCCGCCCACGGGAACGGTGACGCTCTTGGGCAGGGTCAGGAAGCCGGTATAGGTCTGCGCGATCTCCTCTTCCTCTTCCGGGTCGCTGCTCACCGGGGTAAGGCCGCGGAGCTGATAGACGCCGGTGGCATCGGCCTTCAGAAGGTCTGCATTCTCGGCATCGAGCCCCAGTTCCTTATAGAAGTGCTTTTGCAGGGCGTTCAGGAAGTAGTCGTGCAGGTCCGCGACCGCTTCGCCGGGCTCTTCGATGCCGTATTTCTCGCAGAGGTCGGCCTTATCGTTATAGTTGTTGAGGTCATAGATTTCCAGCACAATCTCGGCGTACCAGTCGGCCTTGGCTTTCTTGGCGGCGTCGGCGGCGCTCATGCCGCGAAGCTGCAAGGCGTTGGCGGCGGCGGCAGCGGCCTTGAGGTCGTCGGCAGAGAGGACAGTGCCGCCCTGCCAGGGCAGAACGGGGAAGCCGCCGTTGAGGGTACCGTCATCCTGATTCATGCCCATGTCCACGGCGAACTCCGCGGAGCGCATATAGTCCGCGGTATGGGCGGTCATGCCGCTGGTGGTGCCATCCGCCGCGGCCTGTGGTGCGACGGTGTCCAGATAAGCGCAGTTGGTGATGGTGGCGCCGGAGTTCACCTTGCCTACCACCGCACCGAAGCTGCTTTCCGGACCGGTGACAGCACCTACAGTGTAGCAGTCTTTCATAACAGCATTACTGTACGCACAGCCGACAAGTCCGCCAAATCCGCCAGCCATAACACTCTTTGCGTTAGTGTGGACGTTCCCCGCAAAATAGCAGTTCTCTACGGTACCGTAAGTATAACCCACGATACCTCCCGCGCCATTTTGCACCGCATACCGGGAGTACTTGAACAGAATATCCGCTGTGCTCACGCAGCCACTAATGACATTGCCTGCCACACCATGACCAACAATACCGCCAACACCAAAGATCGCGTCATCGCCGCCTTTGATGTAACCACTGACGAGGCAGTTTTCAATCCGGCCTTCACTCTTATCCGCAATACCTCCGACATTACTTGTACCGTCAATGGCGCAATCCACACACAAACTCTTGACAGTTCCATTGGCGCTCAAATAATAGACTAATCCGCCAGTTCCTGCCAAACCACTAACGGTGTGACTATCGCCGTCCAAGGTGCCGGCAAACTTATTACTGTCGGTACCGATAGCCGTCCATGTCTTGCCGTTGAGGTTGATGTTGGCGGTGAGTTTGGCGCTGATGGCGGTCTGCCCGTTTTGGACAGCATCGGCAAACCATGCCAGTTCCGCGGCGGTGCCGATCTGATAGACACCGTTTTCTGTTTTGGGCGCGGTCTTGGTCGTGCCGTCCCATCCCGCACCGGCATAGGTCAGTGTTACCTTGATGGTGTCGTTTTTGGCAGCGGTAAAGCTGCCGCTGACCGTGATATAGTCCGCCTTGGCGACGGTATAGGCATACGTCTCGCCGAGGTAGAGTTTGTAGCCGCCGTCGGCCTCGGGCTTGATGGTGTCGCCCACGGGGTGGGTCACGGTCACCGTGGCGTCCGCCGGAGTTACGGCAAAGGTCAGGGTGCGGGTGGCAAGTTCGGTCAGCGTGACGGTCTCGGTCACATCGGCACTCACGGTGATGTTCCCCGTCTTGGTCTCGTAGCCGAACTTGCTGACGGTGTAGGTATAGGTACCGGCGGCAACGGTGTATGCGCCGTTTTTGCCGGTGATCTCTGCGCCGCTACGGTCCTTCAGCACCACCGTTGCACCGTCGGGAGTTTTAAGGGTGAGGGTGTGGGCTGCGGCGGCGGCAAAATCCTTGAGCCGGACATAGTAGTTGCTGCCACTTTCGCTGAAAGACAAGGTGAGTTTTTCATCCTTATTCAACACCGTGCTAAAGGTTTTCCAATCGTCCTCCTCATAGACTGTCAGCAGAGTAGTAGTACCCTTTTTCACGGTAAAGAAGGCGGAGTTATCCTCATCCCAATTGTTTTCATATCCCTTTGCAAGATACCGGAAGGACACCAAGCGGGACTCTGTCGCCGTCAGGGTCAAGGAAGTCGTGCCGTAATACTTTCCATTGCTCTCCAAATAGTTTCCGGCAGCGTCCTTGACGGGCTTAAACCCGCTGGTGCCATTGGTGGCGGTGATGCCCTCGATGCCTTGGAACATATCCGCAAAGGTCAGTTTCTTTGCAAAGGGCAAGTTCACGGTGACGGCGGCAGCGGCAACGGTGAAGCTGCCGGAAAGGTCATCGCAGCCATCCAACTTGGCCGTGTAGGTATAGTCCCCGGCGGGGAGGGCACAGTTCGTGCCGCTGCCCGTATAAACCGCGTCTTTGCCGGACATCACGGTGACGGTGGGCGCGGCGGTCACGCCCTCCGGCTTGGTGATGTTGAAGGTCACCGTCTGCTTTGCCAACTCGGTCAGCTTGACGGTCTTGTTCACATCGGCGGTCGCAACATTGATCGTGCCGGTGGCCGTCTCATAGCCAAACTTGCTGACGGTGTAGGTGTAGGCGGTATTCTTGGCGGCGATATACTTGTACTCACCGCCGTTCTTGGTGTCATGAGATACCGTACTGCCGTTTTTCGTCAGTTTTACCGTGGCATCCGCGGGAGTCGCGGTAAGAGTAATAACCGGCAGTTTGACAAGGGTAACATTGACCGTTTGATTTTCGGCGCTCATGGTCACCTTGCCGGTGGCGGGCTCATAGCCCTTTTTGGTGACGGTGTAGGTGTAGTCCGCCGCGGCTTTTACGGCGAATACGCCATTGCTGCCGGAGACGGTTTTGCCTTCCTTATCTTTCAGAGTGACCGTCGCGTCCGTCTGGTCCGGCGCTATGGTCAGCGTGTACAGCGGGGAGACGGTGAAGTTTTTGAGCTTCACAGAATAATGGCTTCCATACGAATAGGGATGTTCAAATTTAAGCGTCACAGTGTCGCCTGCTGCCATGTCTACCGCGCATTTCTTCCATGTGGTGCTGTTGTAGGAGGAAAGAATGGGCTGGGTTCCCTTCTTCACAGTAAAGCAGTAATAACTGTTTGAAAACGCACTCCCCAAGTAATCAAAACTGAGGGTGACATTCTTCGTTGCCGTCAGTATGATTTTGGAGGATGAGTAGTTACTTGTATTGCTGGACTCCAAATAATTCCCTTCGGGCTTTTGCACCGGGGTAAAGGGATAAGTGGTATCATCCGTTGCGGTGATGCTATCGGAAATCGCCGTAAAGAAATCGGCAAATCTCAACTTATCATTTACCTTGATGGTAAAGGTGGCGGTTTTGCCCCTGTACTTGACGGTGACGGTTTGGCTATCTGTAGGATTTTCGGTGCTAAAGCCCTCACAGGTCACACCGGCGGCGGCATAGTCGCCTTCAATGGTGCGGGTTTCATTGGTGCCATCATAGTTCACCGTGAGGACCATGCCGGTCAAATCCAACTTCGTATCGCCCTTGTAATAGACCGTCTTGGTTGGTGCGGCAGTCACTGCAATCCCTGCCACCTTTTTCAGCGCCACGGTTTGGGTGCCGTCTGCGGTGGGCGTCACTTCGCCGGCGGCGGGCTCATAGCCCTCGTCGTTGCTGACGGCGGTATAGGTGTACGCGACGCCCTTCAGCAGCTTATAGCTGCCGTCACTCTGCGGCTCGATCACCGTGTCGCCCCGCTTGACGGTCAGGGCCGCACCCGTAGGCGTGACATTGAAGGTCACGTTCACCCAGGCAGAGGTATCCTTCTCCAGCGTAACGCTAACGCTGTTGGGATTTGCCACGGGGTTGTCGTTGCCCGTCACGGTCACGCTGCCGGTCTGCTGCGTGTAGCCGGGGCAGGACACGGTGTAGGAATACGGTGCATCGGCGGCGGGCAGCGCCACGGTGGTGGAGCCGGTATAAGTGCCGCCGTTTATCGTAAGCACAGCATTCTCGGGCTGAATGGCAAACGTCACCGCCGCGGTGGGGGTCTCCCAGCTGAGGGCGGGATAGTCGCCGGTCTTGGCCATGAAGGCGCTGCCTAACAGGGTGACAATATCACCGCTGCGCATCTCTGTATCGGTCTTGGGCACAGTGGGGTCGGTGTAGTCGCCATTTCCACAAGACCCCACTTTATATGTACTCTCCAAGTAGTAGCAGCTCTTAACTGTAGCAGCATTCCATCCGACAACTGCGGCTGTATTCTTTCCACTTCCAGTGATACTTCCAGTATTGTAGCAATTCTCAACACTCGCTCCGCCATCTACATAACCAGCTATCCCTCCCATATTTATGGGTCTTGTTCTGGTGCTGGAAACCGCGCCTTGGTTGTAGCAGCTGGTCATGGTCAAACCTGTTCCCTTGCCAACAAGTCCACCAACATAGCGGCCAGTTGCAGCCACAGTGGCTTTATTTGCACAAGCTATAATAGTCGCGTTGGTGGCGATACCGGCAATGCCGCCTATATTATTGGTGCCAGTCACTTCACCGTCCACCATAGTGTTTTTCACGAGTGCACCGGCAGCCAGCTTTGCAAACAGCGCCTGATAGTCGCTATTACCGCTAATCGCCAGTGTTACGGTGTGGCCGTTGCCGTCAAAGGTGCCGGTAAATTCGTTGGCATAGGGCGCCGTGACGGTGATGTCCGCCGTCAATTGATAATTGCCGCCGGGCTCCATCGCCGCAAACGCCTCCGCGGTGCCGATATTCTGCACCGCGCCTGCCGCAGCCAGCATCGGCGCCGCACCGCCGCTGCTGGCAGACCGGGACACAGGCACTTCCTCAGCAGGCTCCTGCTGCTCCTGCGTCTCCTCATTCCCGGCAGGGACGGTGTTCTCCGTGTCCACCGGAGCTATCTGTTCCTGCTGGGTCTGCTGCTCCTGATCCGCGGCCAGCGTGTCGGCCAACACGGAGGTGGGCAGCAGGCTGACGACCATCACGACGGTCAGCAGCCAGCTTATGACTCTCTTCCTCATATCTCTTTCTCCTTTATGTAAATTTTTTGTCGACGTGAGGGGGTGGGCGGGGATGCGGCAACATCCCCGCCCCACTTATGGAAAAGCACGCGGCCAATGGCCGCCTCCGCTTGACAAAGGGGACCCATCTGTACAGTTTCACTGCGCAGATGGAAAGCGCACGGCGCCTCAGCTTGACAGTCGAGTTTTCCGCACCGCTTCGCTGTGTATGGCAGCGTGTCAGCCTGGCAAGGGAAATGTTTTTCATGCAGGGCATGAAAAACGGGACAGAGTGCACTCTGTCCCGCGAAAATGAAACGCTGCCCGGCGCAAAGCCGGACAGCGAACGCAATAGATACGACCCCTGCACCACGGAAAGACGTCGCCGCCCCCGCCGCCCGCCCAAAAGGGCCGGCCGCGGAAAAGGCGATGCAAAAAACACCGACCTCCCGTTCAGGAGGTCAGCGTGGTACATCTACATGGTGGTACAAGATTCCCGCACACGGAGAGCGCGCCCGCTGCAACTTTGTCCTACACAATGCAATTCTCCTGGCTCGCGCCGCGGGGGGACAGACATCCCTCCTCGTTTGCAGCCTACCTTCTCATGGGCTTACCCACAATGGCGGACTTTCGTCCCGGCGGCTCTCGCCGCTTCGGTGCATCCTTGCGCTCACAGTACCGGTCGTGCGGGGTTTGGCTACCCCTTTCCTTCTATGCCGACGCCTGGCCCGTGGTGGGCTGTACGGCCGCCGGCGACATTGGATCAACAGACTGTTTATTTACTTGTCAGCGACATTATATTACAGGAATTGGCAGTTGTCAACCCTCCTCCCTACCCCAATGCCACGTCCAGGATCATCATTACGGTAAAGCCCGCGGCAAAAGCCAGTGCCCCCGGGCCGGGATCGCCGCGCGTGGGCAGCAACTCGGCGGCCACCACATAGAGCATGGCCCCGGCGGCAAAGCCCAGCAGCCAGGGCAGCGCCGGAACGATGAGCGCCGCCGCCAGCACCGTCACGCCGGCGGCCAGCGGCTCCACCGCGCCGGAGAGCACACCGCCCAAAAAGGCTCTCCCCTTCCCCGCACCGGCGGTACGCAGGGGCAGGGCCACGATGGCACCCTCCGGCACATTCTGGATGGCGATGGCCAGCGCCAGCGTAAACGCCGCAGCGGGCGCGGCGGCTCCTGCCGCCACACATCCGGCATAGGCCGCACCCACCGCCATCCCCTCCGGGATGTTGTGCAGCGTCACCGCCAGAAGGGTCATGGTGGTGGAACGGTCGGTAACAGCCTCCGGCAGCAGTCGCTCCAGCAGCCGCAGGAACAGCACCCCCAGCCAGAAACCGCCCGCCGCCGGAAGGAAGGACCAGCGGCCCATGTCCGCCCAGTCGATAGCGGGCAGCAGCAGGCTCCACACCGAGGCGGCGGTCATCACCCCGGCAGCGAAGCCCTCCAGCACGCGGCGCAGAACGGCGGAGGGCGCTCTTTGCAGGCAGAATACGCACGCCGCACCCAGCGACGTGCCCCAGAAGGGGAGCAATATCCCCTGAAGGACAGATGATTGCATAGACACTCCCTTTTCCGTATCCGTAGTATGCGGAGCCGGGCGGCTCCGTACAGTCTATCCTACGCAGCGGGAAACGAAAGGTGAAAAGACAAGGGCCCCCGCCAAAGCGGGGGCCTTTGGGAAAATACAAAGTCATTCAAAATGCTAAGATAAGGCGGGAGCGCCCGAAGGGTGCTCCCACTGCGCGGCTTATTGCTTTATGTGAGATGCAGCTTCACTGTACCGGCAGCTCCACTGCAATAGTAGTGCCCTCATCTGAACTCTCCTCTACCCGGACGCAGCCGCCGTGGAGATCGGCGATCTCCCACACCAGTGAAAGTCCCAGCCCCACGCCGCCGTACTCACGGCTGCGGGACTTGTCCACCCGGAAGAAGGGCTGGAAGATGCTCCGCTGAAATTCCTCCGGAATGCCGCGGCCGGTGTCGGAAACGCGGATCAGGAGTTTTTCCGTCTCCTGTGTGACGCAGACCCACACCGAGCCGCCAGGGCGGTTGTACTTGACGGCGTTCTCCGTCAGGTTGAAGATCAGCCGATAGATCAGCGCGTCGCTGCCGGTCATAACGCCGTCGCCCTCCGCTTTTAGCGTGACACCGCGCTTTTCTGCCAGCGGGGCAAGGTCTGTGAAGATCTCCTCAATCATTGGGATAAGCTGAATCTGCTCGTTCCGCGCCACCTGCTGCAAATTGCTCATTTCCAGCAGCGTTTTGGTCATCTGCGTCAGCCTCTCCGTCTGCTCCCGCAAAAGCAGGAGGAACTCCGCTGTCTCCGGCAGCACATCGGTATGCTCTGCGGAAAACAGCTCCAGCTGCGCCTGCATCAGCGCAAGCGGCGTGCGCAGCTCGTGGGCGGCATTGCCGGTAAACTGCCGCTGGGCGGTAAAGGCGTTGTTCAACCGCTCCAGCATCTGGTTGAAGGAGTGGCTGAGCTGCCGGAATTCCGGCAGCACGTCCTCATCGATCCTCACATCCGCCAGATTGTTCAGCTGCACCTTCTCTACCTGAGAGGCGAAGCTGTGCAGGGGCTTGAGGGCTCGCCCGCTGACGAAATAGGCCAAAATTCCGCTGAGCAGTGTCACTATAGCCGTGATATACCAGTTGGTGGTGCGGAAGCGTCCCTGCGCCCCATCGACAACGATGGTCAGCTCCTCGCTGGGCGCAACGAGCTGCGGGTCAAAGCTTGCCGCACCTTCCTCATTCAGGATCACCGTGCCGCCGCCCTGTAAGCTGTCTGCAATGGTGTCCATATAGTACACACCGGAGGAACAGAGCAGCAAATTCATGGCCACGCAGGTGATGCCGATGAGCAGGACGGACATCAGAGTGATGCGCCACTGCAGGGAAAGCCGCTTCATTCTTCGTCCCCTCCCATCAGATAGCCCTCGCCGATGCGGTTGCGGATAGGGTCGTAGCCCAACGCGGTGCGCAGCTTCTTCCGCAGGGCGGAGATGTGGACGCGGATGGAGTTGCTGAAGCTGTCCACGCTGTTGTCCCAGACGTGATCCATCAGCTCCTCCTGACTCACAGGCCGCCCCTGATGCGCCATCAGGTATTCCAGGATCCCCGTCTCCTTGCGGGTCAGCGTCAGGGGCTGCCCGTTGGCGGAAACTGCCCGCGCACGGGTATCAAAGGTGAGCTGCCCGCAGCGCAGCACCACATCCTGCTGGGTAAACTGCCTCAGGGTCAGGCTGCGGATGCGCGCCTCCAGCTCCGCCAGATGGAAGGGCTTCGCCAGATAGTCATTGGCGCCGGCATCCAGACCCGTCACCTTATCCTCCACCTCGCCGCGAGCCGAGAGGATCAGCACAGGCGTCTCTCTGTCGGTCTGCCGCAGAGTGCGCAGCACCGTCATTCCGTCCTTTTTCGGCAGGTTCAGATCCAGCAGCACCAGATCGTACCGCTCCGTTTCCAGCAGCTCCAGCGCCTTCTCGCCGTCGTAGCAGCAATCCACGCTGTAGGCCGACCGCCGCAGACTGCGGGCGACGGTGTCGCACAGGGCGCGCTCGTCCTCTACAATCAAAAGGTGCATAGTCGCCTCCTTAATGAACAGGTTGTCTCCTATTATAGCAGAGCCGGATAAGATTTGTGTTAAATTTCTGTTCTTAACAGAGATTTTAACCCGCCTGCGCTATGATAGGCCACAGAAACAGGAAAGGGTGATCAAAATGAGTCACAGGAAGAAGGCAGCAGCGCAGGTCGCGCTGCTGCTCACAGGAGCCGCCATGCTGTGCTTCGGTGTCTGGCGGGGCGAGGCCGCCACGGTGCTGAGCAAAGCGATCAAATTATGTCTGGAGTGTGTGGGCATTGGATAAGAAGAATACTTCGGGCGCGTCCCATCTTTTGGCCCGTTTTCGGGGCTGGATACAGGCGGGGGCAACCTTATTGACCAATCTGCACCTGCCGAACTTTCTCAAGGGCGGCTTGTATCAGGGCGCGGGCAAGACCGTCTGCGTGCCGGGGCTGAACTGCTACTCCTGCCCGGCAGCCTCCGGCGCCTGTCCCATCGGGGCGTTTCAGGCGGTGGTGGGGTCCTCCAAGTTCAGTTTCTCCTATTATATCACAGGCTTTCTCATTCTGCTGGGAGTACTGCTGGGGCGCTTCATCTGTGGCTTCCTGTGTCCCTTCGGCTGGTTTCAGGAGCTGCTGCATAAGATCCCCACGAAGAAGCTCTCAACAAAAAAGCTCAAGCCCCTGACGTACCTCAAATACGCCGTGCTGCTGGTAATGGTCTTCCTGCTGCCGGCGTTTCTCGTCAACGACGTGGGCATGGGCGACCCCTTCTTCTGCAAGTACCTCTGCCCCCAGGGCGTGCTGGAGGGGGCTATCCCGCTGTCCCTTGCCAATTCCGGCATCCGGGCGGCGCTGGGCAGCCTGTTTACCTGGAAATTCAGCATCCTGCTGGCAGTGATCGTGCTGAGTATCGTATTTTACCGGCCCTTCTGCAAGTGGCTGTGCCCGCTGGGTGCGTTTTACGCGCTGTTTAACCGGGTGTCCCTGTTCCAGATGAAGGTGGATAGGAACAAATGCGTCTCCTGCGGAAAATGCGCCAAGGCCTGCAAAATGGATGTGGACGTGACAAAAACGCCCAACCATACCGAGTGCATCCGCTGTGGGATGTGCATCCGCGCCTGTCCCACCAACGCCGTCAGTTTCCGCTACGGCTTTGGAGACGGCAAAAAAGAACCTGTAGAACCTGCAAATACATTAAAAACGGAGGAAACAAAATGAACGTAAAGAAAATCATCACACTGCTGCTGGCGCTGGTGCTGGCCGCCGGTATGGTCGCCTGCGGCACAAAGGGCAGCGGTACAACGGACGGGATGAGCAATGAGCCGAAGAACGCCGAGGAAGCGGCCGCCATGCACAAGGAGCTGATGGCCCAGGAAAATGCCATCCTCTCGGAGAATACCGCACTTTGGGAAAAGGTTTTCATGGAGGCCGACAAGGGCATGACCATGCAGGAGGACGGCAAAAACTACGGCGAATTTCTGCTGGACACCATCGAATCCGCCAAGGATCAGTTTACGGCGGATGAGCTGAAGCTGCTTCAGGGAGAAGCGGAGAAGATCCGCGACATTGAAGACAAGCTGACCATGCTGGAGGAAAAATACCCCGATATCGCACGGAAATCCATAGACGGTGACATGAGTGTGCCTGCGGGCAGCGATATGACCACGCCGCCCGACGATGGCAGTATGCAGAAGTTTCCCGCCTTTGAGGGCAAGGATCTGGATGGCAACACGGTGAAGAGCAGTGAGCTGTTCTCTAAAAATGCCGTCACCGTGGTGAATTTCTGGTTCACCACCTGCAATCCCTGCGTGGGTGAGCTTTCTGAGCTGGACACGCTGAACAAGGAACTCACGGAGAAGGGCGGCGCACTCATCGGCGTCAACACCTTCACGCTGGACGGCGACGAAGCGGCAATCTCTGAGGCAAAGAGTGTACTGGCTAAGAAGGGTGCGACCTATCAGAATGTGTATTTCGCTTCCGACGGTGAGGCGGGAAAGTTCACCACCAATATCTTTGCCTATCCCACCACCTATGTGGTTGACAGGAACGGCAACATCGTGGGCGACCCCATCGTGGGCGCTATTACGGAAAAGAAGCAGGCGGAGGCACTGCAAGCCCAAATCGACAAGGCGCTGGCCGCCGATATGGGCTGACAAACGGAGGTTTCCCCGCAAGGAGGGATACGCGCCATAAGGCGGCGGACATCACCTGTCCGCCGCCTTATGGCTATTTTAGATGAGGTGTTTGCAAATTGATCTCAGACGAGCTGCATATCGGTCAATCAGCCGTTCTTACGCTTGATGACCAGCGCGGTTCCGGCCAGCGACAGCAGGGCGCTTACGCCGTACAGCGCCACACCGGCGTCAAAGGTCTTGGGAGAGGCGATCGCCGGCTCCGGTGTATTCGGCTTCTCCCGCCGGATCGGGGTGGTGCTATATGTGTAGATGTTCTCGAAGGTCATCTTGTCTACCGGATTGTCCCTGTCAGGCACATAAAATTCCCCGTTGGGTGTTTTCTCCATCTTGGTGGGGTAGATTTGCATCTGGGAACCACTTTCGAGATGTACAGGCTTCACACACCACACCGTGTCGGAATACGTCCATCCCGAAAGGTTACCCTTCTCCTCGCGGACGAAGAAGCCCTCGCTGATAAACGCATCAACCTGCGTCGCCGGGCCGCTGATGATCAGCTTGCCCTCATAGTTGCCCGCACCGGTAGTGGTGACGGCAGCCGTGTATGTTACGTCCTTGTATTCATTTTCATTGCTGTTTCTAATATCGAAAATCTTCAGCGTAAAGTCCGTCTTGCCGGGAGCGGTGTTGCCGCCCAGCTTCACCGTCTTGGTGAAGGGGATCTCAACGGTACGAAGATTCTCGGTATAGGTGTTCGTGAATTTAGCCGACTCTCTTGCATCAGTCTCAGCCAGATAGACATCAAGATCCAAATCCTCGTCTTCGATGTCATATGTGAAGACCAATTCATAGCTTTTAGTAGAATACTCCCATCCCGCCTTGCCGTCGTTCTGCTCTGTCAGAAGGAAGACCTTTCTATACCGGGCAATATCCTCACTGCCCGAATTTCTGCTGGGATTCCAGTGGTGCTTGGCAAAGTCAGACGCCGGAAGCTTGAATCTAAGGGTTTTTTCAACCGTATTGCCAGTAGCGGTAGATATCGTCAGGTCATCCAGCAATTCGATGCCATAGTAGGCAAGGTCACGCTTTGTTTCCCCCTTGTTTACCACATCCTCCAATACAAATGTGAAGGTTTCCGCGGGAGGCGCTACATCGCCCGTTTGCTCCACCATTTTCGTAATGGTAAGTTCCAAAATGGACGTGTCGGTGGGTACTCCCTCCGATGCCCATGCGGTGGCGGCCAGACCCAGTGTCATGACCAGGGCCAACAGCAGGGCGAATAAGGTTTTTCTGCTTCTTTTCATGTGTTTTACCTCCATTATTCGTCGTTATTTTTCCGGCGCGCTCCGCGCCAAGTGAACAAAGCCAAGGCCACCAGCGCGATCCCAAGGATCACCGCCAGCCCTTTCCAGCATTTACGCATGGCGTCGTCTCCTTTCCGTGTTCACACACGCGCATCACTCCCACTGGGGATAGAAATAAAGTACCGTGTCCGGCTCTATCTGAATGGGCAGATAGGAGCCGTGCTGTCCCTTGTCGATGGCCAGATAGGTAAAGTCCGCAAAGGCCATGGGAACCTGCACGATGAAGCTATCGTGGATGATCCGTTCCGTCTCGCCGGGCTTGTATCTCTTGCCGCCGGTGCGGGTCAGATCCAGCATCAGCACGCCTGAGTATTCCCCGTTGGCGGTCAGCCCCCATTCGCCCTCATAGACCTCCTCCGGTGTAACGAAGTCACTCTCGTACCACCATGTAAAGGTGGCCGAGCCCCAATCGCCCTCCTGACTGCTGTTGGCGCGCAGCTCCAAGGTGGCCAGAGCGGGCTTATCCGTATTTCCATGCCACGCCCATATCTCCTGCGTCAGCTGGGAGCCGCTGGGGCAGGTCCAGCCGATCTCGCCGCCGCCAACGATG
>ERZ773147.1851-NODE-1851-length-20404-cov-9.651531_pt1 | contig 20404 bp, 18 predicted proteins | sample MGYA00580851_ERZ773147 | MGnify/ENA primary metagenome ERZ773147 (study PRJEB29015, sample SAMEA2737818) | human gut metagenome | biome: human gut; feature: human-associated habitat; material: faeces | place: China | collected 2012 ... | reverse complement strand
TGAAATTCACGATAGTCTGCAAAAGGTAAAAATAAGTTCAGAGCATCTGCTGTTGTTATTGAATAATGTACTGGATCTTAGCCGTATCGAGAACGGAAAGGTAAGCTTCTCACCTGAGCCGGAGAATTTGCCTGTCCTAATAGATAATGTGATTGCTATCGTGAATGGACTCCTGCTGAATCGGGATTTAACATTTGAGATACATCGCAACATCCCCAAAGAACTTTATGTTCTGACGGATGCAACAAAAATTCGTGAGATATTGACGAATCTTCTGAGTAATTCGGTCAAGTTTACAAAAGATGGCGGAACGATTACTTTTGAAATCAGTATCAAACCGGGCATAGACGAACGGCATATTGTAGGCAGCTATGTGGTAAAAGACAATGGCATTGGTATGAGTGAAGAATTTCAGAACAGGCTGTTTGAACCCTTTTCACAGGAGGATAACGGCGCACGAACACATTATGCCGGAACGGGGCTTGGAATGGCAATTTCCAAGCAATATGTAGAACTGATGGGCGGTACAATTACGGTTCACAGCAAGAAAGGGTGTGGTTCGTCTTTTACAGTAGAAATTCCTATGGAACTTGCAGACCCAAAACAGATACCTGAGCTGAATCCGATACAGGATGTCAGCCTTAATGGAGTAAAGGTTCTTCTCGCAGAAGATAATGAGCTGAATGCGGAATTGGCAATCACGCTGCTCGAAGAAGCAGGTATGCATGTAACTCGTGCAGTAGACGGACAGGACGCAGTTGCTTGTTTTGCCAACAATCCAGCAGACACATATGATGTGATTCTAATGGATGTCCTGATGCCTAAAATGAATGGGCATCAGGCGGCAAGGGCAATTCGTGCAATGAGCAAGGAGCGCCCAGACGCTGCGAAAATTCCAATCATCGCACAATCTGCAAATGCTTTCAAGGAAGATGTACAGGCATCCTTGGATTCTGGAATGAACGGACACATTTCAAAACCATTCAATATAGATGCAGTGACCACTGCAATAAAACAAAATATAAAGAGATAGTAGATTGAGCAACAATCCGATAACTATCAGAGCATCGTTCAAGGTTTATTTGGACGGTGCTTTTTCTATGCCCATTTTGCAGAGAGGAGGTGCGCTATGGCGGGAAGTAGAATCAAGGGTATCACGGTCGAGATCGGCGGCGATACCACCAAACTACAGACAGCCTTAAAGGGTGTCAATTCAGAAATCAAGAATACGCAGAGCCAGCTCAAGGATGTCGAAAAGCTCTTAAAACTGGATCCAGGCAACACCGAGCTGCTTGCGCAGAAGCAGAAGCTCCTCTCCAGTGCCGTCAGTGAAACAAAGGAAAAGCTCGCTACTCTCAAGACTGCTGCAGAGCAGGCAAACCAGGCACTTGCGAATGGTGACATTTCCAAAGAACAGTACGATGCTCTTCAGAGGGAGATCATCGAAACGGAAGAAGATCTCAAAAAGCTGGAGACACAGGCAAATCAGTCTGCCACTGCTATGCAGAAGATTGCTACTACTGGTGAAAGCCTGAAGTCCGCAGGCGATAAGGTTTCCTCCGCCGGTGAAAAGCTCCTTCCTGCCTCTGCTGCAGTTACAGCTCTTGGCGTTGCTGCTGTAAAAACAGCATCCGATTTCGATTCTTCTATGAGCCAGGTAGCCGCAGTGTCCGGTGCAACCGGAGAGGATTTCGACAAGCTCCGTGCAAAGGCTCGTGAGATGGGTGCGAAAACCAAGTTCTCAGCATCCGAGGCTGCAGATGCCATGAACTACATGGCGATGGCCGGATGGAAAACCTCCGACATGCTGGATGGTATCGAAGGTATCATGAACCTTGCTGCGGCATCTGGTGAGGATCTTGCCACCACATCAGATATTGTAACCGATGCACTGACTGCATTTGGTCTGACTGCCAAAGACTCCGGGCATTTCGCAGACATCCTTGCGGCGGCAAGCTCCAATGCAAATACAAATGTGTCCATGATGGGTGAAACCTTCAAATACTGTGCTCCGATTGCGGGTGCGCTTGGATTTTCTGCTGAGGATACCGCAGAGGCCATCGGTCTTATGGCGAATGCTGGCATCAAATCTTCACAGGCCGGTACCTCTCTTCGTACCATCATGAATAACCTTACTGGCGAGGTGAAGCTCTCCGGCAAGTCTATCGGGGATGTGACGATTGCAACCACCAATGCCGATGGATCGATGCGAAGTCTTATGGCAATACTTGCAGACTGCCGGTCCGCCTTCGGGCAACTCTCCGATTCTGAGAAGGCCTCCAATGCAGAAGCGCTCGTCGGAAAGAATGCCATGTCCGGCTTCCTTGCTCTCATGAACTCCGCACCTGGAGACATTTCAAAGCTCGAAGGTGCGATCAAGAACTGTGATGGCACCTCTGAGAAGATGGCAGAAACCATGCAGGACAACCTAAGTGGTCAGCTTACGATTCTGAAATCGCAGCTTCAGGAGCTTGCTATTTCCTTTGCAGATCTCATGATGCCTGCGATTCGTTCTCTAGTGACAGCGCTGCAGGGACTTGTTGACTTTCTCAATAAGCTGCCGGAGCCGGTAAAACAGATCATCCTCGTGGTGGCACTTCTCGTGGCTGCTCTTGGACCGGTCCTTATCTTTGTAGGAAAAATCATGAGTGCAGTCGGCTCTATCATGACGATGGCACCGAAGATTGCAGGTGCCGTGAATACGGTCACGGGAGCCATCAAGGGCATCGGTGCAGCGACCTCCGGAATTAGCGCTGTGCTGAAGGTGTTCTCCGGCATTGGTCTTGTAATCGGTGGTGCTATCACCGCAGTGAAGAACTTCATCGATATGTTCCAGAATGGATTCTCTGTGATAAAGGATATCCTGATGGGCCTTGGCATCGCTCTTGCTGCTGTTGGCGCTGTTATTCTTGGTGCTCCGGCACTGGTTGCAGGCGTGGTAGCCGCGATTGTCTTTGCAGTGGCGAATCTTGTCATTGTGATCAAAGAACACTGGGCGGAGATTGGAACCTTCCTTTCAGGCTTGTGGGAGAACATCAAAACACTTGTAGGGACAGCATGGCAGGCAATCTCCGATACGATTGGAAGCATCGTCTTTGGCATTGCAACGTTTCTTTCCGGTATCTGGACAAGCATTGCTACGACTGCTTCTTCCATCTGGACTGCAATCAGCACGACCGTCGGTGGCATTGTGCAGGGTATCGTCGATACAATCACAAATATCTGGAACGGATTTATGTCGGTTTTCGGCCCGCTGCTCGAAGCATTTCGATATCTATTTGAAACCATCTTTCAGGCCATTCAAATCTTGATTGGCATGGCGATGGATGCGATCAGTACAAAGCTCCAGGAGATCTGGAATGCCATCGTTGCCTTCCTGACTCCGCTTCTCACTGCACTACAGAGTTTTTTCCAGACGATCTGGATGGCCATTCAGACTGTGGTGACTACGGTGTTGACCACGATCCAGTCCATCTTTACGACGGTCTGGAATGCCATCAAATCGGTAGTAACGTCTGTGCTGAATGCCATCAAGGGTGTAGTGACAAGTATCTGGAACAGCATCAGCAGCTATATCTCTGGTGTGATGAATACCATTAAGAACACGGTTTCTTCCATCTGGAATAGCGTAAAGTCGGCTGTCGGTAGCATCATTGGTCAGATTTATAACGTGATCCATTCTGGCTTTGAACGTGCCGTCAGCTACGTCAAGGGTCTTGCTTCTCAGGCATTCAGTTGGGGCCGCGACCTCATCATGGGTATCGTGAATGGCATCAAGTCAGCTGTTGGCGCAGTTACCGATGCGGTAAATGGTGTAGCAAACAAGATTCGTTCCGTACTGCACTTCTCTGTACCGGATGAAGGACCACTCACTGATTATGAATCCTGGATGCCAGACTTCATGGCAGGCCTTGCTCGTGGAATTGAACAGAGCAAGAGCCTTGTGGCAAAGGCAATGGATGGGGTAGCCGCAAACATGGTGATCAACCCGCAGATTGGAAGAATAGAAACTGCTACAGCCACTGCATCTGCCGGAACAGCCGATACCTTCTCTGGTATCACTGCAGCAATCCGTGAAGGTCTCGCTGGTGTAACTGGTCAGTCAGGAGACATCGTAATTCCGGTATACCTTGGCGGCACGATGTTAGATGAAGTCATTGTCAATGCCCAGCAGAGGGCAAATCTCAGAAGTGGAGGTCGGTAACAATGGCATTTATGCAATATTTGAATTTCAATGGTACTGCCCTCCCACTTCCGGATTCCTATGACCTCTATCTTTCCGATGTAGAGGCGGATTCCAGCGGTGAAACGGAAGCAGGTACTACGCAGCGGGATGTCGTAAGGACGGGTGTCGTGAAGATATCCGTCTCTTTCTCTGTATCCCCAAAATGGCTGAAGCAGCTGACGGCCTATTCCAAGCTACCAAAGCTGACGGTCCAATATTTTGATACCGAGAATTTATCCCAAAAAGAAGCAGAAATGTATATCAGCGGATTTAAGGCGAAGCTCAAAAAGGACACATCCTATAAGGGACTGTGGACAGTGAGCTTTACCCTGAACGAATTTTAGTGGAGGTGACGCTGTGTATCCAGTATCGGATGCCTTTATGCAGGCAATCAAAAGCAACACAAGAAAATATTACTGGACCGGCACGATCACCACCAGTGATAAGAAAACCTATGAATTTGGAAATGAGGATATCCTAAAAGGCAGCGGATATATTTCGAGGCAGTGTTGCGGAAACTCTGAAATTGAGCTTGGCTCAGTGTATGCCGCAGAGCTTGGAATCAGTCTGTTTTGCGATATTGACCGATACACCCTGGACGGCGCAGAAATCAAGCTCTGGTTCCATCTGCTGCTTGACGATGGCAGTACAGAGAGCATTCCGATGGGTGTGTTCTATGTGGCCGAAGCCAATCGCCGTATCAAAACACTGGAGCTGAAAGCCTATGATGGAATGCTGAGCCTGGATAAATCCTTCAATAAAGGCCTTTCCAGTGCAGCTCCCTATGAATTTCTTTCTCTGTTATCGAAGGCCTGTCATGTGGAGCTTGCGCAAACAAAGGAAGAAATCGAAGCCCTGCCGAATGGCACGGAGCTGCTTGGTATCTATCAGGATAATGACATCGAATCGTGGCGTGATTTTCTCTATTACCTTGCCCAGACGCTTGGCTGCTTTGCAGTTATTAATCGTTATGGAAAGCTTTCTCTGACCTCTTACGGAAGCACGCCAGTCATGGCCATTGATATTCGTCATCGGTTCAGCAGCAGCTTTTCCGATTTCGTTACTCGCTACACAGCGGTCAGCTCTACAAACAAAAAGACGGAAACGGCAGAATACTATGCGAAGGATCCGGATGATGGACTGACAATGAATCTCGGAGTGAATCCGCTTCTGCAGTTTGGCTTGGAAGAAACGAGGAAACGAATCATTAACACAATTCTCGATGTTGTTTCGAATGTCGAGTATGTACCCTTTGATTCAGAAACCATCGGCAATCCTGCGCTGGACTTGGGAGATGTGCTCCGCTTTACCGGCGGCCATGCAGATGAAACCAAGCAATCTGCAATCACTTCTATCTACACAAAAATCAATGGAAAGCAAACTGTGAAATGTGTCGGCAAGAATCCAAGACTTGCTGCAGCAAAAAGTAAGAACGATAAAAACATCAATGGCCTAATCAGCTCCATTGGAGAAACAAAGCTCAGTATTTATACTTTCACCAATGCCCTGGCACTGGATTCCGGAGAAGAAAAGCTGTCCATCATCAACATGGAGTTTGCATCCGGTGATGAGACCAATGCGGAATTTCATGCCCAGGCGATCATGGAGGTGGAAAGCAATCCTGATACGAGAACACTTACTGCAGAAACGACCATTGACCTTGGAACAACCACAGATAACGAGGGAAACGAAGTTGAAAACAAGAAGGTGATTTCCTTTCCACTCTCCTGGAATGAGGACGGGAAAACTGCACTCTCCGTTTTCTATGTGCTGGATGGTCATGAGGTTGAAGAATTCCACCCGAAGGAATCGTGGCTCAGCGGCAAGCATCTCCTGACGCTCTATTACCCGATCATCGGCCTTACGGCAAATCAGCTTCATACCTTCGAGGTGCTGATCTCCATGAAAAATGGAACCGGGCATATCGAGGCACAAAACATTATGGCGACCATCACCGGCCAGGGGCTTGGTGTGCAGGAACGCTGGGATGGACGGATCACGGCAGACGATACACTGAAGAAGATTCTTCTTTCCTCTATGCCAACACATACGCTGCATGACACGGTTACGGTACATTTCCTTGCTCCGAAAAAGACAGGATTAAATGACCACGTGACATCTATCTCCTTAACCGGAATGCCGATGCGGTCCATGAAGGATTCGCTTCGACTCTTTGCACCGATTGTACATGATGAGGTAGAAACCGCGGATAAAAAGAAGATGCATTACCAGAAGGAATATATCCTTGATGATGACGTATTCAAACTTCGTAAAGAGTATGCCCTCTCTGGATATAGCAATGTTCGCCTTGATCGTGGTCGGATGCTGAAGCTTGTGATTCCGACTGGGAACTTCGATAGCTTGACCGGTCTTACAATTCTGCCATTTGATACGCTTCCCTTTAACAATATGAAGATTTTGTTTGCTGCTGACCTCCCGCTGAATAGCTTTACTGAGCTTACCGATGGTGCCGTAAAGCTGAAGAAATCTTTTAGCACACGTATTTCTGGTCAGGACCAGGAGATCGACCGGGGACGACTTGCCGTATTTTCACTTGGGCTTCAGAACATGACCGAAATAACAGAACTGGAGGTAAGCAATGTTTGATTATGGAACTATAGAGGATCTTTTAAAGAGCACAGAGCACATGGAGATTCTTCGAAATAATTCTCTGCAGGATGATGGCACCGATACCGTGAAAGGCGTTGACTGGTTTCAGTACAAAGGAAAAACAGCCTCTACCCTTTATGTCAGTGGCAACTCCTGGATTGGCTTTGGTGAGAATACCGAGCAGCTGAAAATCGTTCGCAGGGATACCGATCTTATGACGCTACGAAGAGAGGAAGGCACGATCTGGGGAACCTACAAGTTCCTTCGTATCCGCTGGGAAGGCTACTCTGTGCATGGCAATCGAAACGAAGCCACTCGGATGGTCTGGGATGCAATTCTTTTCGATACCGGAGAAATCTGTGTCTCCTTTGACACGATTCCAACGAACAGCAGTTACCTGGCAGATTCCAGCCTGGTTACCGGGAATGGCACGATTTCCTTTACAGCCCTTACTGGAAAGATCATCTCTTTTAAGCCAAAGGACGAATCCGGGAACAGCTTTGAATATGTGGATCATGCACCTGTTTTTCTTGATCCATACAACCGAAGGTATCTCATTTCGGATGCCGATGGCGCACTGTATACCGTAGGAGAAAATGCTCTTATTAAATTGGAAGAAACCAAACCCACAGCAGAGCTTTTTGAGACACATGGTGTACAGGATATCCCGGATGGAAAGCTTCTCATCACGCTGCATGATCCGACCATCCTTTATTGGCATGATTCCGAGAATCTCTTCCCGGACATGAAGGTACGCTACACAGGAGTACCAATTCCACAGGTGCTTTATTCCGAAAACATCGATATGTCAGATTCCACGATTCTTGGCATTGAAAAGGTAACTGCTGACTGCTCGGACGAGGCATTGTTTGCGGTCTCCTTTGATGACGGAACAAGCTGGTGGAGCTGCATGAATGCTGTGTGGGCAAAGCTGTCCGAGGAGAAATCCGGAATGTCAAAGGTTGCTCTCGAAGCCATCAGTGTGGATTCCTGGGCGGAGAAAGCAACCACCGGACAGCTAAAATATCGATTTATCATCAGCGGTGCAGACGGATATCTCAAGTCCATCACAACCGACTATCTGAATACGGAGGAATAATGATGCTGAAAGGAAAAAGTGTAATCGAACTTACAGATATCCATACCGGCAAAAAAGAGCACTACGAAGACACAAACCTAGTGACGGAAGCCGCGATGGATGTTCTGAACTGCAACATTAAAGGAATGCTTTATAACAACACCACATTTAATGGTTCCAATGGGGATGATTGGATGCTGCCGCTTAAGAAAAATATCATGGGGGGCATCCTTTTATACCAGAATGCACTTGAGGAGCGTGCAGACAATATCTATGCTCCGCTGAATAATCCGCTGATCGGCTATGCCTCGGATGACGCCAATAACACAGAGGATATCCGGCGAGGCAGTCGGAACCTCACCGAGAGCAAGGAAGTGGATGGCGGGTATCGCTTTGTCTGGGACTTTGCTACTTCACAGGCAAATGGAACGATTTCTGCTATCTGTCTATCCAACACGCTGGCCGGAAAAGGAACGCAATATGCTGGTAACTACATGGTACGGATTGGTACCTGGTCGTTGAATGCAAACAACATTTATAAGCCAGACTGTATGCGAGGAAATAAGCGTGTATATATTGGTGAGGGATATCGTTTGGAAATGACAACGTATTATAACTCCACCCAGGCAACGCTTAAAAAATTTCATGACGATTATCTTCACGCTGCTCTTGTTGATCGTTCTTTAACAAGAATAACTACAGAAGCAAATGAGGAAAATACAATTGAATTAAATCATTACCCGATGTATACCCACTACAGTGGAAGCAGCAAGGACGGTACGGAAGAACCATATAGCAGCAGTTCAGATATCTGGAATTATCTGTATCATGCTGCAGATGGAAAATGGTATGGATTAGTCAGGCGAGAAAACCGTAAATATAGTTACACCAGCAGCGGCAGAGATTACTATGATCACGTAAATTATGAGTGGTATATGGACTGTATTGATGGTAGCAAATGCACCACGCAGAAGGTTATCGCTCCGAGTGACATCAGTGAATTCTATAGCTTCGGTATGAGCGGAAAATGGCTCATGTGCTATACAGGCAATAAAGTGTATCGCATTGATACCACAAACATTGCAAACATTGAGCTGGTGCCGAATATCGCCTATACTTCGTCAAGCATTTGGACCTATATCGTAGATGATGACATTGTGATTAATGGTTGGTATTTCCTAAATGGTGAGCCCAAACTCTATGTTCGCGATACACCAGATGCAAGCCGTGTAGCCTGGGGACGAGATCAAATGAGCCGTTATAAAACATATGCTATTAGAGAGTGGATGTATCGCTATTCAGATTACTACCTATATCGAGAACTTTATTTGTTCACGCCATACCTTGCCACCATCAATAACCTGGGTACTCCGGTCATCAAGACCGCAGATAAGACCATGAAAATCACATACACCATAACAGAGGAATGATGGAAATCTACGCTACTCAATAGGCCCCAAACATGCATCATAGTTATTAAAGAACCCTGGATCGAAGGCTTCGAGTGTTTCTTCAAGAGTCTCTTTATTAGAGAGCGTATGAAGAATCGTCTCGGGCTTTTTCCTTTTGCCCCAAAGTACGATAAGCGTCAACACATGGTTTCTGCCATCGAGGTAACCAATATTATATACATTTTCTAATGCGTTCATTATAAAACCCTCCGTATTCGAAGATAGCGTAGAACACGGAAAGAGGATCGTCCATTCACTGGACGGTATAGAAGTATACATCTGTAATATAGTTAGGCTCTTTGCACTGAAAAATGTGCAAGGAGCTTTTTTAAAGGAGGAACAACATCATGAAAGAATTCTGGAACACGATTCAACTTGTATTAGCAGCAGTCGGAGGGTGGCTTGGCTACTTCCTTGGCGGCTGTGACGGTCTGCTCTACGCACTGCTCGCCTTTGTGGTGATCGATTATATCACGGGTGTCATGTGTGCCATCGCAGACAAAAGCCTCTCCAGCGAGGTCGGCTTCAAGGGCATCTGTCGCAAGGTGCTGATTTTCCTGCTCGTTGGCATTGCCAATGTACTTGATGTGCAGGTGATCGGCACCGGCAGTGTGTTGAGAACTGCAGTGATTTTCTTCTACATCTCCAATGAGGGTGTGAGCCTTCTGGAGAACGCAGCTCATCTTGGACTGCCTGTGCCGGAGAAAATCAAACTTGTATTAGAACAGCTCCATGATAGAGCGGAAAGCGAGGATAAGTAATATGGGATATACAAATAGTTCTCTGGTGTCCTATACCAAACTCAGTCCGAATCATTCCGAACAGAGAACCCATTCCATCGACCGCATCACGCCACACTGCGTGGTCGGTCAGTTATCTGCGGAAAGTATCTGCGGATGCTTTACCAGCCCTTCTCGTCAGGCTTCCTGCAACTATGGTATCGGCACTGACGGACGTATCTCCTTATGTGTTGAAGAGAAAAATCGTAGCTGGTGCTCCTCTTCTAATGCCAATGACCAAAGAGCCATCACCATCGAATGTGCCTCTGACATGTCGGAGCCTTATGCGATGAAGGATAAAGTCTACGCTTCCCTTATCTTGCTCTGCACCGACATCTGCAAGCGTAATGGCAAGAAGAAGCTTTTATGGTTTGGGGATAAGAACAAGGCCCTGAATTATGCACCAAAGTCCGATGAGATGGTGATCACTGTCCACAGATGGTTTGCCAACAAATCCTGCCCTGGCAACTGGCTCTATGCCCGTCTCGGTGATCTGGCCGCAAAGGTTACTGCAAATCTTGGTGGAAGCACTTCTTCTACTGAGGGTACCCTTTATCGTGTACAAGTCGGAGCTTATAAGAGCAAGGCCAATGCTGACGCACAGCTTGCCCACGTAAAGGCCGCTGGCTTTGATACCTATATGGTACAGATCGGAGGGCTCTATAAGATTCAGGTTGGTGCTTACCGTGAAAAATCCAATGCTGACAACATGATGGCAAAGCTCAAGGCTACCGGTTTTGATGCCTTCATCACAACAGAATCAGATGCCTCTGTTTCAACGCTCAAATCCATTGATGAAATCGCACGTGAGATCATCCGTGGTGACTGGGGCAATGGCGCTGACAGAAGAAATCGCCTTACTGCTGCCGGATATGATTATGCAGCTGTGCAGGCAAAAGTAAATGAATTACTGGGATAACCATCAGGGTCTATGTGGATTTGCGTCCATATAGGCCCTTTTTCTTTTGGTCTGCAATGTGTATCAATGGTGCTTTCCTAACTTTTCTATAGACCTATTTTTATAGCCTATAAAGAAGTTTATACATAGACCTTGATGCACCTTGTCATTTTTATCCGCTCAAATCCATCACGAATCTCCAGTGGAAAGTGAAGAACTGAAACTGGAGGTACTTTTCATGCAGAAAGAAACAAAAGCTGTATTACAGGCAACGGATATCGCTTCTCATCTAAAGGCTGTACCGATATCATCCATCGAAATTCAACAGGATTACGACTACTTCATGGCCCAGAGAGCCAGCGAAACGCTGCTCTCCGCTGGACTTATTTCCCTGGTGGAATTCAACAAATTGACGCAGCTAAACCGCGATACATTCTCTCCGATATTCGTCGAGATTATGCCCAGAATCACTTGATATATGTAGCCTTTAGAGTGATGTATATACACTGACAAAGGAGGTGAATCACCATGAAGAAGGTAACAAAAATCGATAAAATCCAACCTTCACAGACCTCGAAGAAGAAGCTTCGCGTGGCTGCTTACTGCCGCGTTTCCACGGATTCTGATGCACAGCTCGAAAGCCTGGATACACAGAAAGAGCACTACAAAAGCTACATCACCTCCCGTGATGACTGGGCCTTTGCAGGGCTCTACTTTGACGAAGGTATCACCGGCACCAAGGCTGATAAAAGGCCAATGCTCCTGCAACTTATCGAAGATTGTAAAGCAAAGAAAATCGACTTTGTAATCACCAAGTCCATCAGCCGTCTCTCCCGAAATACTACAGACTGCCTGGAGATAGTAAGAACACTTCTGTCACTGGATATTCCGATCTATTTCGAGAAGGAAAATATCAACACCGGCTCGATGGAAAGTGAGCTGTTTCTTTCCATCCTAAGCTCTATGGCCGAAGGAGAATCCGCTTCGATTTCCGAAAATAACAAGTGGAGCATTAAGAAACGCTTCCTGGATGGAACCTATAAGCTTGGCTATGTACCTTACGGCTACCGCTGGAAGGATGGAGAAATCCTAGTAGATCCTGCGCAGGCTGAAATCGTAAAGCGCATCTTTCGAGAGCTTCTTTCCGGGAAAGGCACAGAGGCTATCGCCAAGGAGCTGAACCAGGAACAGGTTCCAACCAAGAAAGGAGGCCGCTGGACCTCTACCAGCATTCGCGACATCATCAGGAATGAAAAATACATCGGTGACTGCATTTTCCAGAAGACCTATACCGACAGCAATTTTAATCGCCACAAAAACGACGGCCACCTCGATCAGTACTATGTGCCAGATCACCACGAAGCAATTATCAGTCATGAGGATTTTGAAGCCGCATCAGCCTTGATTGAACAGCGGGCAAGTGAGAAAGGTATCAAGAAGGGAAATGCTAAGTATCAACAGCGCTATGCCTTTTCCAGCAAGATTATCTGCAGCGAATGCGGGAATACCTTCCGTAGGAGACTCCATTCCAGCACCTACGGGAAATACGCAGCCTGGGTGTGCAACACTCACCTGGAGGACACCAGCAGGTGCTCTATGCTTTATATCCGTGATGATGATTTGAAGCTGGCATTTACCACGATGATCAATAAGCTGGTCTACTGCCACAAGCTGGTCCTGAAGCCTTATTTGAAAGCACTACAGGAAAACACCGGCGATGCATCGCTTCTGAATATCCAACAATTAGAAATGTTGCTGGAGCAGAACACCGAACAGCGAGAAACCCTGCATAAGCTGATGGGACAGGGCTATATTGATCAGATTCTTTTTACCCAGGAAAACAATGCTCTTCTATCGCAGGCCAATGACTATCGCAATGAAATCGAAGCACTAAATCGCTCCCAATCACTGGATGCCACAAAGGTATACGAGACGGAGCGACTGCTACACTTCTGCGAACGTGGAGAAATGCAGCTGGAATACAGTGAAGAATTATTTGAGCTATTCGTGGATCACATTGAGGTTTATAGCCGTCAGAAAATCGGCTTTGCACTTCATTGTGGTCTTATTTTGAAGGAGATGATTTGATGGGGCACACACCCTTCGGTTACCGGATCGAGAATGGCAAGGCAGTGATAGATGAAGCTGCTGCCGCTCAGGTTCGAGACCTTTACAAGAATTATTTAAGCGGTCTATCCCTTACCAATGCTGCAAAGGAAGCCGGACTCAACCTGCTCCATTCTGGTGCCAAGCGCATGATGCTAAACAGGCATTACCTCGGAGATGACTTCTACCCGGCCATCATTGATCCGGCATCCTTTGATGCCGTCAGCGCAGAGCTTAGCAAGCGCTCTACGCAGCTCGGACGGAACGACCGCTACATTGCACCAATCATAAAAAGGCCATCTACCGCCTTTCGACTTGGTGACATTACAGAGAATTATGAAAATCCGGTCAGGCAGGCAGAATACCTATACAGCCTGATAGAAAGCGAGGTCAAATAATGGGAAATGTTATGGTCATCCCTGCAAAACGACAGGTCGGAAACACTGCCAGGCAGCAGGATGCAAAGCCAAAGCTTAGAGTCGCAGCGTATTGCAGAGTCAGTACTGACAGCGATGAGCAGGCTACAAGCTACGATGCTCAGGTTGAGCATTACACAGAATTTATACAGAAAAACCCGGAATGGGAATTTGCCGGTATCTACGCCGATGATGGTATTTCCGGCACCAACACCAAAAAGCGTGAGGACTTTAACCGTATGATTGACGACTGCGAGGCCGGAAACATCGATATGATCATCACCAAGTCCATCAGCCGATTTGCCAGAAACACGCTGGACTGCCTGAAATACATCCGCCAGCTGAAGGATAAGAACATTCCCGTCTTCTTCGAAAAGGAATCCATCAATACAATGGATGCCAAGGGTGAGGTCCTGATTACGATTATGGCTTCCCTGGCGCAGCAGGAATCACAATCCCTCAGCCAGAATGTAAAGCTGGGACTCCAGTTTCGCTACCAGAATGGCCAGGTACAGGTAAATCACAATCACTTCCTCGGCTACACCAAGGATGCAAATGGAAATCTCATCATCGATCCAGAACAAGCTGAGGTGGTCAAGCGCATCTACCGGGAGTACCTAGAGGGATACTCGATGGATCGGATTGCAAAAGGTCTGGAGGCTGACGGCATTCTCACCGGCGCTGGCAAAACAAAATGGTGGACCAGCACCATCAACAAGATTCTTCGAAATGAAAAATACATCGGTGATGCCCTTCTTCAGAAGACCTACACCACAGACTTCCTGAATAAAACCAGAGTCAAGAACAATGGCATTGTTCCGCAATATTATGTGGAGGGCAACCACGAAGCAATCATTCCAAAGGACATCTTCTTGCGGGTGCAGGAAGAGCTGGTACGCAGGCGAGTGGTCAAAACCAGTGCCAATGGCAAAAAACGCTCCTACAGCTGCAACCACTGCTTTGCACAGATTGTCATTTGCGGTGAATGTGGCGAAATGTTCCGCAGAATCCACTGGAACAACCATGGCTACAAATCCATCGTCTGGCGCTGCATCAGCAGGCTGGAGCCCACTGGCCAGGAATGCCACGCAAGAACCGTCAATGAGACTGTATTAGAAAATGTGGTAGTTCAGGCGATCAACATGCTCCTTGGCGATAAGTCCACCTACCAGGCACAACTCCAACAAAACATTGCAAAGGTGATCCGAAGCGCTCAGCAAAATACCGCTGATGGCATTGACGAAAGACTGCAGGAACTTCAGAAAGAGCTTCTCAAAAAAGCCAACAACAAAGAGGCCTATGATGGGATTGCCGATGAGATTTTCAAGCTCCGGGAGCAGCGAGAAAAATGCACAGTTGATACCGCCGCCAGGGACGCACAGATTGCCCACATCAACGAGCTACAGGACTTCATCAAGCAGCAGCCCGCACACCTGGATGCCTTCGATGAATCCCTGGTAAAACGATGGCTTGAGCGAATCATCGTCTGGGATGACCACTTCACAGTAGAGCTCAAGTCCGGACTGAAAATTGAGATTGAACGATAATTTCTTAGACGAAAAAGACTCCTCAACACTGGAACGAATCCAGTGTTGAGGAGATTTGTTTTTATAAGATTGGAATTCCGGAACTCAATTCGTTCTCATTATAATCCATCTTCAATTCTTTTTTCAGCCAATTGTAATCTTTAACAATAGTCTTTACCATATCTCCGATAAGCCTAAATTCTTCTTCATTGGCGATATCTTCACATGACGAGATATTAACATCAGGATTACCTGAATAATTGCTGTGTGCAAATCTATAAGCTACAGCAGCCTTTAATAATTCCTGAGTAGCATATTGTCCATTATCAATAATATACTCGCACAGCTGAATTTTATTAAATCGCGATATCGGTGTATCTATGTTTTCTTGATTGTTTGTTACAGTTATAGGTTCACCTTCTTTAAAGCTAATCTTTGTATTTACTCTATGTGTTGGTGAGATTTCAAGGAAAGGAGCATCTTCAAATGTCACTTCCTTCTTATCCGTCAGAAAAATAAAATGCCTTACATATTCTGACTGAATGATGATGGGATACAGCTTGCAATACAGTTCTGAATACTGCTTATAGTAAAATTCATATTTGAAATGTAAATCTGAAGAAAAGCGTTCAAATCCTTCTTTGAATTCTCTCTACCTCTTCAGTTTTACGAGTTATCTCTTCGACATCTTCCTTTGTTGCTAAATTTTCTCCCTTCTTGTCCATATATGATGGTAAGTAGTTTTTCGTAAACAATCCTAAAAGGAAAATAAAAATCAAACTCGCTATGTCTAATATCATAATAATCCAGTCCATTTAATTAATCACCTCTTCAATCCTTTCGTCATCTTAATCTACTCAAGCATTATTTATATCAGCTTTTCTTAGGAAGCTTCAAATCGACTTTGCCGCCTAATGCCGCTGCTCCAACTCCTATAACAGTTACAAGTGCCATACTTGCAGCTCCGACAAGTTTCCAGTTGAATTGCCTTTTTTCTGAATCCTTATTGTCAACGGTACTAAGAATTTTCTCTTGTTGTGCGCGTACTTCTTTTTCTTTGCTATCCACCATTTTAAGGATTTCCATTTCACCCTTGAGAATTTCACTTTTTTCCTCGAGTGTTAAATCCTCATTATCAAGGCATTTGCTATAATCGTCTCTAACCTTTTCAGCAAATGCTATAAATTCAGTTCTTCCAAGAGTTGCATCATCCATGGCCTTGTCTGCCGAGCCATAAACATGCTGCACACTGTCATCATCGCTTTCTACAATCTTTGAAAGCATCTCCTTATATTCTGACAAGGAGCTTTTTAAAAGATTTGCAAGTTCTGGGAACTGCTTAATAGCCTCCTTGGCAACCCCCGGACGCATGTTGCTGAGCATAGATGTGATACTTACAATCTCATCTTTTTTAATGGCCTTGAAATCGGTTCTCCCAAGTATATCTAGTGTTTGTTTCTCAAGCGCATTATACTCCATAGTACATAATCTCCCTTTGTTTTTATAAAACATCCATTCCACTTCCTACAAACTCCCAAAACAGTCGAGTTGCCGAATTGGTTGTCAGCCCTTTCCGTTTTCCAAAATTCATTCCAAAATCCTTGACATCTAATCCACTGTCTCAAATCGCGACATCTAATCCGAGGTTACAACCTGACACACATTTTGCAGTAGATATGTTTCCATATAAGAAAACCGAGCTTTTTCAAAAGTCTGGCTTCAAATCCAAACCTCCGAAAAAGCCCGGAAATACGTCGCTTTCTGGCACTTATTTATCTTTTCTTGACATCAAGACTACCGTCTCAACATGTGTCGATAGGGTATTTTAGATGCACTTTCCAGAGTTTTCACTGTACTCTGGGAGTGAAAAAAGTTGCACTCCTCTCTGATAAGGCTGCAAAAATTGACATGATGCACTCTCTCCTGCCCCTGCATAGAAAAAGATTGCATTGTATTTTAGATGTAAGCCAGATCAGCTTACGATTGACTCTGCTCTTTCTCTATGGTCCACTACTCATCCCTTGATGATAACTTCTAAGATATTGTACCATAGATTGTTTATTTGGGAAATTACTTCCCGATAAAAATGGGCAGAAGAAAACCTCCAAATCTGTTTTGGACTTGGAGGCTTGATTCCAACCATTTTATTATATAACCGGTTACTTTTCTAATGATTCCAAGCACAATCTATGCAAAAACCATTTCCACCATCATTTCTTAAACTTATACCACACCCACAATCTGGGCAGGTGTCAAAGACATCATCATATCCATCATCTTCTGCCTCTTGTAGAGTCCAATCCGCATCAAATGGATTAATATCCTTGGCACTAATCCTTCTTGGTAATAAAGGATACCAACAATCCAACTCGTTTCCTTTTTCAATCACATTTCCCCACCATAATACTATCGGGCATGTGTTAGATATGTTTAAGTCTGTAGCACAAAACGAACCAAAACCAAGCGAAGGTGTGAGATTATAACCTAATGGATATAGCCCCTTATGCTCCTGTATATTTTGTGTAATCGCAATACCTTTTTTCAGAAATTCTTCCTCTGCTATATCCCTGTTTACTAAATTTGAGAATATGCCTGCTGTATATTTGTATCCAGCATTCCGAAAACAATAATATACTTTTTTCCCTTTGATTTCCTCTAACTTTTCCACATATGCACTAATTTCTGGTAACTTAGATAACTTTGATGAGGGCCATAAGCAATCCTGAATTGGCTCATATGAAACTCCATTATCATGCCTTTTAATTTTTTTATTATTACATATCTCACGCCATCTAAGAATATTAATTTTAATGTTCTTAGTTTTACACAACTCTTCTAATATTCTTTTTGAAAAATCCAACCCACTCTGACACGCAATCATATAAATAACATCTATACGAGACCCTTCTGGAATCATTTCTATGCAACGTTTAATATCTTTTCTCAATCTACTTCCAGTGTATAAGCCATCATCTAAATATACATAATATTTTTCACTCATCAGCTTTCCGGTTCTTATGCCACACCCATATTTTTGATTCACTCTATCGTTTAACATCTCAACCAATTGCGACTGACTTTTCCCACTTTCTTGAATATTCCAAAAATATATATCTTTCATGGGTTCTTCATCTGTTGCATTTTCATTTTCCGATTTCAAATAATCCATCATCTTGTCTAAAAATAAATTGATCTTATCCTTTGGGAAATACCATTCTTTCAGTATATGTAAAGTTTCTTCCAGAATTATATTCTGAGTATCTGGACTAAACTGAGAAATCCACTTATGAACATGTTCTTGGTTCATTTCAATTTCAATGGAATCCTGTCTAAAACCTTTAATTATTTCTGCTATTTCTCTTTCCATTATATCTTTTTGCATTTCAGCAACATACCTCTTTCTAATATGTTTGCTTTCCTATTAAATTATTAGAAAAATCAAACAAATTATCATAATGTATTATATCAATATCATCAGCCTTTTTTCGTTCCCGTTTTATAATATATGTCTTATCTCGAAAATCCGTCCTTCTTCCAGCAACTACTACATAATGAAAACGTGACATATCTAAAACATAAAATTCTTCCGGCAAATCAAACGCACTATTTTTATATTTCCGCATAATCTCTCCAAAAGAACTATAATTTGCCGGAAGCCATCTTTTCCAATCTTCCAACTGTGATATTCCATCTCTAAATTCTGCTCCTAGTTGTCCATCTTTTAATGTAATATTCCCGTATGGGCTTTCTAATTCAACAAAAATAAACTCAAAGCCTCCAGAACTCTTTCCCAAGAGAAGATAATCAGCTTTGTACGAACTTCCCAATTGGAATTCTGGGAATAAATATGCTCCATGATTCCCAATATTAATAGATAATCCCCAAATGATAGATCCTATTATATGGTAGTATTCTTTTTCTCTTATGAAATTTAATATACTTCTTTCTGTGCATTCCGTATTATCCAACAAAGAAAGAAATTCTTCATTTGCATGCTCTAATCGTTCCACATCTCGTAATTCAGCAACATCTAGATAATTATTGGGAAAAAGCGATTTGCACATTCTTGCAGCTTTAGGATATGCCATAAAATTATTGACTCTTCCGAATCCACTTACCCTCTTTTCCCAAAATTTTCGTCCTGTTATTTCTTCATATTGCTGTTCTTCCGTTTCTGTTAACCCTAAATGGTAATCCCTCTCATATAACATACATTTGTACTATCCTATTCCATTGCAAAATAATTTTTTACTTTATTCTTTTGAACCGTTGCAACAAATGCTTTTTATGCTCATCAGCTATTGTTTTATCATAAATCAACATTTTTCCATCTTTATTAGACATAATTTCTGTTTCATTATTAAAATCCCAAAAAGAATGATTCGCTTGTTTATGTAACAAAACCTTACTTTCACAAAATTCTATTGCAGACGGATGGCAATTAAAAATTGTATAATTAGCACCTCCGGGAGTTAAAAAACTTTTATATTTAATTCCATCTATTCCCGTTTTTCGCAAATGATCCGCTATTATCTGTGTCGCCCGATAAGCATTTTCGCCCCTCACCGGCTGGGTAAAACGGAGCATTAACTGCGAAAAGAATACACCCATGCTCATTCCGTAAAACTCAGTATCTTTTCGCTGAAAAGTCTTTTCGGACTCAAAATCAATAATATATAATGGTTTTAGCACTTTGAACTTTGCAAGAGAAATCAAATCGCCAAACTGTGATTTTATCTCCATACAAGCTGTTTCTGGATTAGAGGCAATATATAAATAAGATGCTCCCGCAATATTATTTCTCCCTTCGCTTCCTATTCCTAAAATAGGTTCTCTTGAATTTATATCATCATACCCCATGAACTTATTATCTTGAGTTTTTCCAATCCCTTTTTTTAAATCATCATCATCCTCTGGATTAATAATTCTTGCTCGATAATATTCTGTCCCCACCTCTAAACATTTTTTAAACTGCGATATCTCTTTATTAAGTACGATATCATCAATAATAGATTGAATTCTTTGAATTTGTTCAATTAAACCTTGTTCTGTTTCTATTGCGTCCATAAATTTATTAAAATTATTTCTTGCATTTACAGACCATCCCCACGCATTCATTGATTCCTTAAAATCTTGCAAGTTATCATCCATATATTTCCCACCTATACATAAAATATTTTTTCTTAACTTTGCCAAACTATTAAACAGAAGCCTTCAAGTCATTAAACTCAAAGGCTTCTCATCTTCATTAAAAATTTTCTTATGCAAGTGCAGGTTCCTTCCCTGCAATAATCGCTTTCACTTCTTCTATATCC